>Ga0265297_10000228_pt1 | contig 188201 bp, 336 predicted proteins | sample Munlanlwell13791_FD_192502 | JGI IMG/M metagenome (GOLD analysis project Ga0265297, IMG submission 192502) | Leachate microbial communities from a municipal landfill in Southern Ontario, Canada - Leachate well 137-91 | ecosystem: Engineered > Solid waste > Landfill > Unclassified | place...
GGATCTCCCTCCAGAGTTAAAGGAATTGTTGGAACCTAAGGAAGATAAGATAAAGAGTGATAGTCTAATAAGGCCGCATACTCCGGAACAATTAATGTATCTTAAAGGAGTTGGCCGGGAGAGATATATGGACAGAGGGCACGGACCTATTAAAGAAAGAGAAAAGGGAATTGTAAGTTTAGGGAACTACCTTTGGCACGGACCAACCAAAGATAGATAAGGGGTTTAGGTGAAACGCAGGAAAGAGCCTTGGGAAAGAATTATAATTTTTGAAGACAAGAAAGGTAAGCGGGCGATTGGTTGGCTGGGGAGAATCCAAGGATTCCTCTCAGCTTTGCCAGTTTCAGTATGGGTTAAGGGGAAGGTGATAGGGATTAAGATAAACTTCAAGAAGCTCTTTCATTTATAGACGCTAGAAGTGAAAGCCTAACAACAGCGGAATAAAGTAAAGGCTTTAAGGCTAAGGTGGGAATTAAGCCCTTGCTGTTTGGGTGAAGATACACCTACGTCAGCTAACATTGGGGACGGTAGAATTTATCCAGTTCTATCCAATCCGTTAGCGACATTGCCAAGGATAACAATATCCCGAGAGGAGAGACTCTTAAATGAGTGAAGAAGTAAATAAAGTTTTTGTAGTAGATTGTGAAGGAACACCTTTGCTTCCTACGCATCCCGCTAGAAGTAGAAAATTGCTTAGAGAAGGTAGGGCAAAAGTAATACAGATAATCCCATTTACTATCCAACTTAACTGGAGAAGAGCCTGTTAAGATGGAGGATCTTGGCACTGACACTTTCAAGCTTGAGTTGACACATAGAGGTCTGGAAGCTCTTGATGAACATGTGGTTGCCAGGTTTGCCAGTAGAGTTAAATGGATGCTTGAAAATAACGGTAAGGAAGCTAAGTATGTTGTAGTTAAGATAATTGGACTTGAATAGGAGAATGAATATGCTGACAAAGGAAGCAGCCTTAAAGTTGTGTGTGGAGAACGACATAAAGATAGTGGGCGAGCTAGTGTGCGATCCCATTAATGGTTGGATTGACAAGAGCTTGGAGTATGAGCCAGGGTTCAGCGTCATCTGCCTTTTGAATATAACTGACGACCTTTGTAAAGTGTGTTGTGGCCAGGAGGCCGTTCCACCTTGTGAGGTTGGCATGGAGACTTCCGGGGTGGTTGGTTCTCCTGGGAGGCTGAACTAGGGGGTAGAATATGAAGGACCTACTTGACGGATTGAACCCTACAGATAGAAAGAAAATGATTAGAACTATTGAGTATATGATTAAGGTGAACCGTAAGTGTCCTTGTTCTTTGGCAAAGCAGAAGGGTGCTAGGAAGCCGGATAAAGATAAGAATACAATTTTCTTTCCCCCCTGCGACAAATGTGGGTATGAGTGGGTAGGGTATTAGGCAAGTACTAATTGTAAAGCAAATAGTATTTGATTAGTAGTTGGAGGAGGAAACACAATGAATGAACATTGGAAGGAAGTATTGAATAAGGAGTTGGAAAGATTAAAGAAAGATCTTGAGGTTGCAACTTTCGAGTCCGAAAAAGAGACCATTAAAGGTTTGATTGTAAATACAGAAGAGTTGCTCCGGGATATAGATTCTTGGCCAAGAAAGACTGGAGACATTGTTGAGAGGGATGGAAGTAAATATGTCCATGTTGAGTATGATGTGGAATGTCCTTTAACATATAGTGCCTTGTGTAGAGCGTATCATAGAACTAATGTAGAGTTGAGGAAGCTTATGGTTCACGGTCCTAATGACCCAAAGGAGTTTAGGTTCCCTACAAAGGAGCTTAACTTTTACGATATGGTAGATGAGTGGGTTACAGGAACGATAGAAGAGAAGAGGCTGCTAAAAGAACGGTGGCACGAGAAGACTGGCGAACCTATTGAATAGGAGAATGAAATGAAAATTGTGAATGGCGAGATAAGAATGTCCCGGGAAGAATTTGAGGATGGTATAAACAAAACGGTAGAAGGTGTTCCTTTTATTTTAATAGACGGGGAAGACGGCCAGCGGATCTGGAAGAAGGTTTGGATAGAGGAAGAGATATGACAGAATCCTTTGAAGAGATCCTCAAGCGTGCCAGAAAGAATCTAGACGATTATTATAAGAGGTGTACCCCAGAGGAAGCCAAAGAGATGGACAGGATCCTCAACTTAGATCCTCTGATAGAAGCTTACCTCAGGCCGGAATGGTTCAAGGAGCAACAGAAAGGTATTGGCTCAGAGGTGCCTAAGATCCCAAATGAAGAGTGGAAAGACTTGTTGGCATAGAATGAGAGGAGAATGAACATGGACATAAAGAGGAAATTTAAGGAAAGGTTTTTGAATGAGTTGGCTGCCATTGAGGCGAATGTCAGATGTCTAGAGCGGCGGTTGGGGGAAGAAGACTTTATCGCAATGGCTGCATACATCAGGTCTTTGACAGAAGGAGTTGCGGAGTTGAAAGAATTGATAGACGTTAAGGCAGCTGATCAGGCGGCATGGGAAGCGAAAGAGAAGATTAGGCTGGCAGTAGTTGGGGTTGATCCTACTGATGATAGTGGGGTAATGGCTACGTCATTCAGGCAGGAGGATTCATAGAATGGATAAAGAAAAGCGGAAGGCGATAGAGAAGGTTTTGAGGAAGTATAAACGGATAGTCAAACAGTTGGACTTCTCTGAGATAGGAACGCCGGAAGCCATAGCCGAAGAGACAATGATTTTATATAAAGAGTTTAGGGAGAGGTATAATGATCCCCGTAGAACAGGTGTTAGAAGATCTAAATAATTTAATTGCTATTCAACAGAAGGATAATGAGACAGACGATTATATGCGTGGATTATATAATGGCCTGGTATTAGCCCGGGCTTTGATTACAGAGGAAGAACCGATCTACGAATGAAGGAGGAATGAAATGAAGATGACGAAGGAAGCAAAGATTTGGGTGGAGCAAGAGAAGCTCCGGCACAAGAGTTGTCTTAACAATCTTAAAAGGTATGCCCAGCAGATAGAGCTCATAGAAGAAACAATGGAGCTTGAGAGACAGCAGATGGCATTAATTATACAGGGTATAGAGAAATATAAAACTGAATGGGACAAAGCTTAATCTTTGAATGAAAGGGGAATGAATATGTGGAACTGGAATTGGAAGAAGGAAAGAGCCGAACTGAATATGCATATAGAGTGTCTGGTAGAGAAAGGTAAAGCGGACTTGCAGGCGATTGTCAACCTGGAGAAGCAGCTTGAAGAGGCCAGGCAGATAGAGGACTTTGAATACAAGGAAGGCCGCCCAACCTTGGTGATCAAGTTAGGGGATAAGGAAGCTAAGTGGATCCCCAGCCAAAAGCACTTTGATAAGGTAAGCAGGTTTGCAAAGAAATCCGGGCTGGACAAGAAGTTCAACATTCTCCTGTTTCACTATGGGATAGAGTTCATGGTGCCGGGAGATCCAGACTTTGAGAAGACCATAAAGATCTTGAAGGTTCTGGAGAAGAAGAAGTAGGGAGGGGTTATGTCTTTGTTAACGATTGTTTTAGTAATAGTGGTAGTTGGGATTTTGCTCTGGCTAGCCAATAGTTATCTGCCGATGGCTGCGAGCATTAAGAAGCTCTTGAATATTGTGGTGGTTGTGGTGATGGTCATTTGGTTGTTAAAGGTATTTGGTCTATGGAATTATATTGACAAAGTACACATCTAGAGGTGAAGAATGAAAGAGAAGATGAAAGTAAGCCAAGACAGACCTTGTGGATATTTCAGGCCTTTACCGTATCTGATTATATGTGGTGGTGGCGGAATTGGGGGATGCAGCAGGAAGCCTTCCAGCAAGAAGGACCCTGGGGAGACAAGGTGTAAGGGTGTGATCGCAGACTGCGATTATTACAAGAGGTTGAAGGGGTAAAGGGAATGTGGGGATATTATACAGTACCGCATGGTGATCTAGTAAAGTCTGGCCTAGTGTGCCCGGTGTGCCATATGGAGTTGTTGGAATTAGATAAGTTGCTTTCACCTCCATTGAAATTTGTAAGGTGTGAAACGATCCAGATTGCCGGAAGGGTTATTGGTTGTGGCTGGGAGATGGATTGGCAGAAGCGGAAAGATCCACATGCCCGGGTGACACAGGAAGAGATAGATCAATACTTTAAGGAGAATGTGAATGAACGAACTAGAAAAGACGAAGGTGTATGAGGAATGCAGAGATAGTGCGAATGGGTTGCTTAAATTATCTGTAGCGGTGCCAGGGCTTTCAAATTTAGAGTCAACAGTATTTAGGTGCTACGTTACGGATTACCTGGCGAAGGAGAAGGGGTTAAAGCTTATAACAAAGATCCCAGGCATTCCTGGTTTACCTATTTACGAGGACACAAAAGGAGCTTTAAGTAAAGTATCTTATGAAGAGTTTAAACTATTGATAGATAAATTCAAAAAGAAACTTCCTTTAAAAGAAGTGAAAGAAGGAGAAGTGATTCATATCACCTATTCTGAAGGAGCAACAGAATGAACTGGGAACGCAGGGCTGATGAAGGAAAACGCAGGACCAAAGACAAAATAGAGAAGACTGAGACTAAAGAAGTTAACAGTAAGTTTATGACTATGCGTCATATAGAAACAGTAAGGAATGGTTTGACTGCGGTAGTTAAAGAACTTTTAGATAGGGCGATAGATCATGACCAGACCAAGCTAGAGGAACCTGAGGTTGGATATTATGACCAGGCCACTCCTAAGCTTAGGGGGATAACATATGGATCGCCGGAATATAAAGCGATAATGAAAGAGATCAAGCCAGCCATAGATCATCACCAGGGAAACAACAGGCATCACCCGGAGTACTTTAAGAATGGTATAAAGGAAATGAACCTGGTAGACCTGATCGAGATGATCGTGGACTGGAAGGCCGCCTCAATGCGGCATGGCGATGGGGATATAATGAAGAGCATTAAGATGAACAAGGAGCGGTTTGGTTATTCGGACGAACTGGAGCAGATCTTCTTGAATACGGTCAAGTGGTTGGAGACGACCAAGTTTAAGAATAAGGCAGAGGAGTCTTAGGTGAATTGGAACAAAGGATTGTCTATGGAAAGATTTGAAGAGCTCCGGCAGGTTGCTAAAGAGGTAGCGAGGAAGCTGACAGGTAGGCATGAGGCTGAGGAGCTGGTTAAGGGTATAGAGAAAGCTCAGACCTTGATGGGTATAAAGCGGACATTTGAAGCCCGGGGATTTAAGACTGAGTTTGAAGATATGATGATAGAGTTCTTTAAATAGGAGATTAGATGAAAAAGGAAATATATACCCAAGCCGAATGGAAGAAGATTGAAAAGTTGGCCGGGCAGAAAAGTGTTAAGTTCACGGACAAGCAAGCCAGGGTTTTCTTGCGAGAGATAGGAAACCTGAGGTTTGAGATCAAAGACCTGGAAGAAGAGATAGAGAGTATGGCTGGGGTGGATAAATAATTAGGGGGCAATATGAACTGGGTAAAGGCTTCTGATGCAGAAGAGTTTCATAAGTTTCGCCAATGGATTTATGATAGTTTTCCTTGGGTTAGTAAAAATGAAGCTTTGGCTGAGGCTATATGGCGAGCCCACAATAACAGGGAGATTGATGAGGCTCTCGTAAAGAATGCTCCAGATGAGAATGTTTCTGTTATGGATATGTTAAGGGGTTATAAAAATTGGTTAGGTGGTAAGGAAGCTAGTAGTGGAGGGGACAATATGAACTGGGTAAAGGAAGCTGGAGATAAGGGGTTTGAGGAGCAGGTCCAACGCTTGGCCGAGGAAGGCTGGAAGTATTATGAGTCTCTGCCTACGGGAGTTTCCCCTGATGCTGACGACATTGCTAATTATGTAATGGATATGTTGATGGAAGATTTACCTGCATTTAAAACCGTTAAAGAGTATGATGATTTCTTTGATCGAATATATACCATAGTAACTGGCGGGAAAGACCTTGAAGAGAAAGAGGCTGCGGCAGGCGGGAAGAAAGGTGCCTGGTGTCCTAAGTGTGGGGAGCCTCTACAGGAAGAGACTGACGAAGACTTGAAGAAAGAATATCCATATGTTTGTTTAAATTGTGATGAAAACTTTTATGGGATCGAGACATTAGAAGATCCGGAGAAAGCCGAATACTTAAGGGGGAAAATGGAAGAGTGGAATTCTCTTAGTCCGGAAGAGAAAGATAAGAGAAGTAAAGAGTTCTTAAATCTTTAGGGGGATATATATGAATTGGGTGAAGAAAGCTGATATTCCAAGGAAGAAATATAAGGTGGTAGTCAATGTCCAATTGGCTTATGTGGTAGAGGCCCCTGATGAGGCAATAGCCAAACAGACAGTAGAGAATGTAGAGCTGCCAAAGTATTATGTGGAAGACAGCCTCCAGTTTGAAGAGATCGTTCCAGCGACACCTGAAGAAGTGAATTTATATTCTGTGGAAGAGTTTATATAGGAGGATTAAATGGGTTGGGTAAAGAAGGCTGATGGGGGAAGCAATGCTGACATTAAAGATAATAAATATGTAGGCCGGGCCCCTGAGGGGTATGTGGTTGTAGCCTACGCCGATGAGATTGAGCAGAAGTTTATCGGCGGGGAAGAGTTGGCTGATACCGCCGATAAGGTAAGTCGTTCTGATTATGAGGACTGGGATGTTGTCAATGACATGGAGCCGAACATTGCGGTAGTGAAAGAATCTGATATGGCAGCCATAGAAGAGATGTATGAGAAGATCAAAGAGCTTATTAATAAATCTGATGTTCAACCTGCGGACTAAGGAGATTATATGAGTTGGACTAAAAAGGAAGCTGGAATAAAGGAAGCCCAATTGGCCGCCTTGGCATCGAGGATGCTTGGGGCTTTATATCAGGCTCTGCCTGTGCTTGGCGATCTGGTGCGGGAAGGTAATGACTGGGACGAATTAAATGAAGCCTATGAAGCGGTCAAAGGTGTGATCGCTGAGGCGGAGGGATCGATAAAATGAACTGGACAAAGACCGCTTTGCGTCCTGGAGAAGTAATGTCTGATGAGTTAAAAAAGGTAGCCCTTGTAGGAGAGTTATATACAGGTTGTGTCTATGCATTAAATGAGCTTGAGAATCCACACTCAAATAAAGAGAACCGGAAAGAAACTATTGAATATTTAAAGGGTGCTATAGCTGACGCTAAAGCACAGGGGGTAGAATAGTGAACTGGATAAAGACGGCTATGGTACCATCTAAAGAGATTGATACGCTTGTGGATGTTGCTACAGATTTATATAATGCTAGCGTTAGTGCCTTGAATGAGCTTAAAGGGGAATACCCCGGCCAACACCAGTCCTCAGATCACAAGGCTCTTACTATCCAAGGATTAGAGCAGGCTATCGCTAAGGCAGAAGAGGCATTCCACCAATGAACTGGACAAAGGCTAACCTTTCAACCACACCAATAGACCTGGGCAAGATAGATCCGGCTAATGCGGATAAGGAGATGCTCAGGGTCTCTATTATCTCTGAGTTGGATGCTATCAACCTTTATGAACAGTTCGCTGATATGACTGATGACCCAGAGATCAAGAAGGTTATGTTGTCGGTAGCCAAAGAAGAGAAGACCCATGTGTCGGAATTCAAGACTTTATTAAACAAATTAGATCCGGAGCAAGTACAAGAAGACGCAGCCGGGAAGAAAGAAGTAGGGGGGGAACCTAAATGAGCTGGATCAAGAAGGCGAAGGATTCTAATAAGAAAGAATACCAGATGCCGTTTGTGTTTTATGGGAATGTGTTGGTTGAGGCAGAAGATGAAAGTGAGGCTCATGAGTTGGCTTCGGCAAATATAGATAAGATCTTCAAGTTAGCTCAGGATGCAGCTAAAGACCTTGACGGGACACTGAATGATTATGAAAGACAAGAGTTGGTAGACACCAGCACAGGGAAGTAGGGGTATATGACCTGGATAAAGAAGGCAGAGGAAGAAGGCGACCTAGGCTGGTACACAATAGATCTTCTAGGGTTGGATTCCCTAAATTTCTTTTTAATGAAAGACTACTCAGGCGAGACGGTAAAGATAGTTGTGGTAAGAGAAAAGAAGAAGGAATCAAATGAGACCACGTAAAGAATTCCAGGAAGTCGCATTTATTAATTGGACACACAATAGATCTCCGGAAGGCAAGATTCTCTGGGGACCAGACAATCTCCCGGTACACTGGTGGGAGGCTCAAGTAGGCAGCTTTAATGGGATCTTGGTAATGAGGCAGAATCCGGAGAAGACCACTTACAATATAATCTATAAAGACAATTCCACTGACAGGTATTGCAACGAACCGCATTACGATAAAGCTTTGGTCACGGCCATAGAGATGATTGAACGGAGAATGATTGAGTTGGGTGTAAAGTATAATGTGGAAGACGCACACGACCTTTGGTGGGATAGTAGGAATAAATTAAATGATGAAGTCAACAGGAGGGTAAGATGAAGTTGACGATAAACATTAGCAAAGAGAATATACAAAATATCCAAAGGATGTTAAAAGTTAATGGATATGAACCGCTTGATCAATCAGCTCTACAAGAGATTTTAGAGATAAAGGCGGAAGAAATAATGGAGTTTCATTTTGATCATGAAGGGTTGATAGAGTTTTTTACTGAACTAGTTGATGCAGGAGAATTAGATAAGATTGGGGAGGAGAAATAAATGGGCATGCAACTATCGATAAATGTTTCATCGGAGGCGGTCGCAGCGATCAAAGAAATGATCAGGGAACAGGGATACGAACCCCCAAAAGAATCGGATCTCCGGGATGCTTTAGAAACTGACCTGGAAGGAAACTTTGATTACGAGATGCAGTTTGAGAAGGATGCTATCTTTACTTTTGTTGAATGGTTGATTAACAATTGGGAGTTGAAGAAGATTGAGAAGGGGGCAAAATAATATGGCTTTAGGTGTATGGAAAACTGAGTATACAAAACTTATGAGCTGTAGCGGTATGACGGCGGATTGGTTTAGCGACAGGTTAAATGATATGCATACCTTTTTTGTAGGCGATGAGAATGACCGACAACTAGCCCTTAAAGAGGCTGATGCGATTAAGGATCAAGAGACTAAGGAAGAGGTTAGGGAGATCTTACAGAAAATGGAATTAGAGGTAGATTACAGTTTCTTCTAGGGAGACGGGATGCGGTTGGAATATAAGTTTGGTAAATGGGAATATGAGATCATTAAGAATGAGGGTTCCGGCCTTCAGGGGTATGGTTATCGCTTGGGGGTATATCAAAACGATAAGAAGGTCTATGAGGGTGGCTCTTATGTGAGCGAGGCTGCGGCAATGAGTAAGGCAATAGATGTGATCCTGGAGGGAGAATTCGGGATAGATATGTCTTCTGATGAGTAAGCCGACAAGGTTCGCACATTGGAAGTGGTTGCGGGTAGATCCTAAGTGGCAGCAGATTAGGAGAGCGGAGGAGAAACATATGGGTTGGGTGAAGGAGGCGGCAAAGGAGCAAGAGGTTGTTGACATTGCCGTAATCTATGAAGTCTCGGTTGAGAAGTTCAATAATTTTAACTGCGGTACCAATTGCCAATATCTGAGTGGCGGTAACGGTTCTTACTCTTGCACTTTGTTTGAGAAGCTCTTGGAGAATAGTCCTACTGAGATCAAGAGAACTTCTGAATGTTTCAATGCTGAAAATCGGTGGAGGAAATAATGCGTTGGTTAAAGGCTGATAATATTAAGGCGGCTGAGGAACCTGTAAACTTTGGAGACCTGAAGAATGGTGAGAAGTTCAATGCTACCTATGTAGGAGAGCGTCAAGAGGCTGTACTGGAAAAAGTGAATGATCATACTGGGGTATATGTTGAACCCTCTAAAGAAGGGATGCTCGGCAAGAGGCTTTTGGTGTATCCGGATTCTAAAGTATATAGGGTGGAATAATATGGGAAAGAAGAAAAGGTTGACTCTCTAGGACAAGGCAGTGCTAGCCTTGAAGGCTGCGGTCAGAGGGGTAGTCAGGCAGCACAAGAAGTCGGGCCGCCCTTTAATAATCTGGGAGAATGGGAAGGTAGTTTACAAGAAGGTATAGGGGGCACCTGTGAAAGAAATAGGGTGGATAAATCCTCAGGGCGAATTTCTTCCTTTACGTGAACCTCACATAGATTGGTTGGGGGACAATATTGATTTTGTGAGGAAGGTAATTGGAGTGGGTCTGGAGAATGAATGTTATAAGCAGGGCGATGTCTTGATGTTGGCGATGATCAAGAGTGGTTGGATCCGGGTCTTTGCTGCTTACAATGGTGGGTTTGGTTTTGGCGTACATTCGGAAGAACAATTTGCTGCTGTTGAAGATCACATAAAAGGAAGTCCTCCGGGCGGCAAGGTTTGGGTTAATATGCCAAATCGCCTTGAAGATATTTTTACTACTGTAGGGGAGATAGAGAAGTGTGGGCTTAGATTCCTTTTGGAAGAGGGAAAGAATTCTCAACCTTTTGAACACAGGTTTGAGTGGAGGGAAGATGGGCTGGCTTCGGCAGGCAACACAAGAGATCTTTAAATTAGAGACTGAGACAAATCTGGATGCTTTGATCGGCGACAAGCCCTACGAAGGTGGCGGTGAGTATGCCGACTTGAAAGATTATATGGCAAGAGTGAAGGGGTTGGTAGGAGAGATTGTGTATATGACCCCGGATGAATACTTAGAGAAGATACCTTATCAAGAACAGACAAAGAGTAGCATTGAATATATGAAGGCAAAGGTAGATCGGGGAGAGAAACTTCCAATGCCCTGGCTGGACTACTCTGGCGGTAGGTTGAGCCAAGAGGGAAGAAACAGAGCGTACCTGGCCAAGGAATTGGGGATCCCCGAGATCCCAGTGTTGGTAGTAAACAAACCTAAGGGGAGATAATATGAATTGGTTGCGGGAAGCTGAGAAACCTAAGTATACACAAGTGAAGACCTTTGAGGAAGTGAAGAAATTGTCCAACCGGGATGGCGGGGCTGATTTTATTATTCAGTTAAACTTTGGCGGGAAGGCGAGTTATCATTTAGCTTGGGATGGTGAGTTGATGTATGTCCTCAGCCTGGTGGATGACTCAGAGCAGGAGTTGACCCCGGAAGAATTTATGGATCCGGGGCAGACCAACTTCAAAGAGGCAATGGAAAAGGGTGCCTTGTACCACGAACAATTCTAAGGGGGAATAGATGACTTGGATTAAGGAAGCTAAGGTTGGTAAGGCGGAAGACGATAAGATAATCAAGCTTCTGGATATGCTGGATGGTTATGGGATTGTCTTTACGGATGATGATATGGTAAGGAACAGGTTGCAAGAGATTGATTTGGAGTGGCTCTTTGGTAAATAGTTAGAATGAAAAAAGGGAGGGTGCTATGAAAAGATTGATGCTTTTAGTTCTAAGTTTGGTGGTGTTCTGCTCTGTGTTCTTAGGGTGTAATACGGCACAAGCTGAGTTCAGGCTGTCAGCTGAGCCAGTGCCAGGGTTGACCTTAGGGTTGTCCTCAGTTAACCTGGGCAACTACTACGACTTTAAGAGTTCACGAGTCTACGGTGGGTTTGAGGCCTCGGTGGTTAATATAAAGAATCTTCTCTCTCTTGACATCGGGGGATTGAGCAATGGATCAAGGCAGGCACCTCTGGTAGCAATAGGGGCGAATCTGATAGGGATATGTAATAAGTTTGGTTGGGAATATAAGCTCCCGGGTAATTTACAGCTAGTAGCGTTTTATTCTAGGAACTTCTTTTATGAATCTGAATCGGAGGATCCGGCTGATCCGATAATTCAGAAGTGGTTTGTGGGTGTAGGTCTAGTGGTAGTGTTGCCGATTAATACTGCTCCGGCAGCTACGCCGTAGAATTGCCCTTGTAGCTCAGTGGTAGAGCGGCAGTTTTGTAAACTGCGGGTCGGGAGTTCAAATCTCTTCGGGGGCTTTAAATATTAAAGTCAAGTCAGGTTAAGTCGAGTGTAGTTAAGTCAAGGAGGTAGTCATGTCAAGTGGTAAATCGGAAGTACCAGAAAGTGAATTAGGCAGGAGATTAAGACAGCTTTCTCTATTAATACATGACGGAGAAAGAGAGAGAATTAGACATATGGTAGGGAAGCTATTGACAGTTGTTGATGGGGCTATAACTGATCCGGTTCAAAGAAAGGCTGTCAAAGATATGGTGGAATCTATTGTGTGGGGAACAGCTGTGGATTTAGAAAGAGACGTTAAGGAAACTATAGGTTTTCTTTGTGATACGTTAGAAGAGCCTCATGCCTGGACTGGTGGAGGAGAAAGGTGTGCTTTGAATCCATTTGAGGCGGGACAAGGTAAGATAAGCAAGTAAATAATAACCTGACTTGACTTTAATGAATGAATGGAGAATGAGAATGAGACAAGGATGCCAAGCGATAGTTAGTCTGTATATAGTAGGGTCTACTAGGGAAGTTCTTGGGCCAGCGGTCAAAATAAACGATGTGTATATTGAGGGGGATCCTGGCTATATGATCAACCCTACTTACTGGAAGATTGGTAGTAGTTTTGATTCTAACCGTACTGATTATGTTTGTGTGCGGCAGGGCGTAATAGAAAAGGAAGATGTCGAGGAGTTGAGGAAATATTTGCATGAAGAGATAGATTTCCAGATCAAGACACTTGGTGGTTTGTTAGGGAAAAAGAAGGTGAAGAGGGGGCACAAATGAAGTGTCCTAAGTGTGGGGAAACACAAAAGAATGGACTTCGGGGGGACCTGTTGTATCCCCAAAGTTATGAATTTGAATGTATATGTGGATGGAAGTTGTCTTATAGCGACCGTAAAGATCCTTTTGTAAAACCTACACAGAAAGAGGTGGATGCGGCTTTCATAAATGCAACTATACAGACCTTGCCTCGGGAACATATTGAAGAGGGTGTCATCGTTGGCCTTACTGATCTATCTAAGGCGGATATAGTTTTTGGTAAAGATATATTAAAGATTTGTTACAACGGCGACATATTCTATAAAGGCCGGAAGATCGTTACGGATCAAGAGTTAGTGTTAGCATTGAGGGAATTTGTGGCCGGAACCAGGAAGATAGAATGAGGAGATGTGTTTATTGTGGTAGGAGAGAAACGGAAACGGTTTTAAATATTGAAGGGCATCTGCATCACATGGAGCCTTATAGATGTATAGACACAAAGTCTTGCCAACGAATAACAAGACGAATGAAGAGGAGAACGAAAAATGGGCATAGAATTGATAAGGCAGAAGTTCATACGCAGAGAAGATCTCCAGAAGCATCGTGATTGGTTGTTTCTCTTTGGAGATAACTTGAAGCACGAAGGGTTGGGTGGCCAGGCGAAAGAGATGCGGGGAGAATTGAATGCTATAGGGATCCCCACAAAGAAGTCTCCAGGTACAGATGAATCGGCTTATATGACAGACTTGGAATTAGAAGAGAACAAGAAGGCGATTGATGAGGCTTTTGCTAAGGTCCGTGATGGGGTTACTGTGGTTCTCCCAGAGGATGGGGTAGGTACTGGATTAGCTAAACTCCCAGAGAAGGCCCCTGAGACTTTTAAATATCTGCAAACAAAGATGGAAGAACTTTGCGATAAGGTTGTTAAGAGTAGTCAAATAATAAAAGGGGAAGAGTTGGACTCTTTCTTTCTTGGTTTTTCTGGCAAAGATTTTGAAAACTATGAGCTTACTGATGGGAAGTTCACGGAGTTAAAGAAAGACACTAACATATTTAAGAAGTTAACATATATATTCTACCCAGGCGATAAGTATAAGGCTGAGAGTCTTACGACATTGCTGTGGATATGGATGGGAGAGAATGGGTTTAGGCAAGACAATCCTCCTCTTGGCCCGCATAACTTTGCAGAGACTGTTGATAAGCTTACTTACGCTGAGCTGATGGGGTTTAAGAAAAAGATAGATGAAGGTTATGAGTCTGGCTGTACCTGGCATATGAGTGCAGAGTGTTATGTGAGAGATCTTGGTGACCAAGGCAAGCCAGAATTGGGAAAGATATATGACTTGGATGGGCGTAAATGGAAGCTTACAAAAATTAAAAAGGATAGTGTTGAGCTGGAGAAGGTGGTTCCACATGGATAAGGAGAAAGAACCTGTTGACCTGCTCAGTACGGCATCCAGTGAAACGTTTGGAAAGCCTGTGCCGGAATTAGATAAACATACTATAGAGTTTTTAGATCAGACTGTTGACAAGGCTATGAGTAAATATTGGAATGAAATAGGAAATCTTTTTGGGATGAAGATCTGCGTTTCTCCACTTCTGAAAGGCGACCAGTGGTGGGTAGTAGTAAGCCAGGAAGTGTATGATAAAATTAAAGGAGCAAAGGCTGATGGCAAAGGTTAAACCTGGTGAGTATGAGTTGGTAGATATAGATGAGACGGTAAAGGCAGAACCACCTGAGTTGGTGGATAATCTTATCCTGGAAAACGTTACATTATTGTTAGAGAAAGAGGGGGCGGTAGAGGGTGAGTTTAATGTGATTCAGCCTGTTGGGGCTGATTGGGGATATATAGAAGACAGAGAAGAAGAAGGTGGATTAAAAGGATTTGGCCATATAGAAATGGGCTTTGAGATCTTCCAGGGTGATGAGATTGTAGGAACTGGGAAGGCGGTGGCCGGAGGATTTTATGATTATGAGGCGGATGAGAAGGGGGACATAACTGGTATGGGCAATTTTACTTTAATAGATCTTACAGTATTCGTAGAATCGGCGGAGGGATAAGATGGCAAACGATAAAGTTTTTCAGGGTGGGTCTTTAGAGAGTTGGTATGAAGTCTTCCTGAGTGATGATGAACTGGGGACAATTACCCTTGATTCGTTTGACGACCTGGAAGAAGCTAAAGCTTTCCGTACCCAATACCTTAAAGACAACCTGGACGCTAAAGGTAAAGTGTGGATCGACCAATGGGAAGCCAAGGATGAAACTAGTGATCCTAAGTTTGTAAGGACAGTGGAATAAAATGGTTGAATTGGTAAATTGGGAAAAAGTTGAAAAGGTGGCTAAGGAAAGCGGGTTAGATGTTTGGGGAGCAAAAGAGAGGGAAGAATTGGCCGAGAGGTTGGTGGATAATATGCCAGAATTAGATTGGGATCATCTAGCGGAAATATTAGATAAGGCTACTGACAATATAGATATAGAAACAACCCCGGAGACGTTGACGGATCCTGGGGATCCGGAAGTCTTAGGTGGGCCAAAGCCTAGTCATTCTTATTTAGATGGCGTGGCCAAGATGACTGTGGACGAAGATGTAAAGATTTACTTTGAGCAGGACAGTCAGATGTTTAAGACGTTGGTCTCTGAGATTATGTTCCCGGCAGTTAAAGAGGAGTATCCGGAAGCAGTGGATAGTGGAGACAGTGCGTTAGATGATAGGGTAGTTAGATTGTTCTTTGTTGTGGAGAGGGCAAATGAGTAAAGCGGTTAGATGGTCAAAGACCCCTAAGTTATCTAAGAAAGAATTTAAGGCGGCAGTAGAGACTGGATGCTTTGGTAGATTGTTCTTTATAGAAGTGTATCAACCTGAAAAGAAAAGGGCGAAGAATGAAAGAACTAGCCGTCCGTAAAGTTGATTTGACAGATCTTAATGGGCTCCCTGGACTCCTGGCACAATTAGAGGAAGGTGAACTAATAGATGCCGAGATGAGTGCGGAGACAAAGTTTTCTGATTATCTGGCAGTGATGCAGAAGATAGAGCATTTACCTTTTCCTAAGGTAAACCAGTGGGATCTTTTTCAGAGTGTGATGATGCAGACGCCAATGATTAAAGTTTACTGGCATGCACATACAAAGCAGGGGTTGCGTAGGATCTATGCGATCCTCTTATATACCAGGCTGTTGACCTCAGGCGACCAGCAGGAGATCAAAGTCTTGGAAGAGCGAATCAAACAATTGGCGGAGAAGCCGAAGGAGATTGAGAATGAAAAAGAAAATACCGAAGTTGTATAAATGTTTGTGCCAGTTGGCGGTGTATACCGGGAAGGACTTCCCGACACCAGACGGGAAGCTTTCGTTGCCTGTGAATATTTTAACTGACACGAACATTAAAAGATTAAGAATGCACATACACAAAGAGGTAGACGACTTGATGGATTTTGCTGAAAGAACTTACGAAGAATAGAAGTGATGGATATATATGAGCTTACAGACAGGAACATATGAGGCGGAACCTGAATTTAGATTTTATGAGAGTTTAATTAGCCGGGCAAGAGTGAATGAGACTTTGGAGGATGGTTGGATAGGGGAAGAGATAATAAGCTTCCGGGAATTTGTAACCTCTCCAGATCACATGAACTTTGAGCCTTTCTCTGAACGTCAGTATGGCCCTATAGAATATATGTTAGGTGTGGAAAGAGATAAGCTCTTTTTTAACAATAGATATATGGCTGTGCTTGAGTGGGGTAAGGGGGCAGGGAAAGATACGGTAGCTTGGGCATTTGTTTGTTATATGGTTTATGTGCTGTTGAATCTAAAGAATCCTCAGAGATATCTTGGCCAGGGGTCCGGCGAGCCGATAGATATATTGAATATAGCTAACACTGAAAAGCAAGCCTCAGGTATCTTCTTTGACAGGTTTAGGACGAAAGTAAAGAACTGGAAATGGTTGATGGAGAATTATCATATAAAGCTTTCCGGTGCCTCAATGAACAGCAAAGAGAAAGATGGGGTGTTCTTAGACCATGTTCAGATCCGGGCGGACGGCATTGTCTTTCCTAAAGGGGTGCGGGTCTTCTCAGGGAATAGTAGCCAGGAATCATATGAAGGTACCAACTTGTTGGTTTGGATCATGGATGAAGCTAGTGCCTTCCGGGATGGGACCCAGACTCACAATGCTCAGAAAATGTTTGATATGTTGAGGTCCTCGGCGACCTCTCGTTTTGGCATGAAATATAAATCAGTTATGATGTCGTTCCCTAGATATAAAGATGATTTTATTGAAAGAACGCTTAAGGTGTATGAGAGCAACTTGAATGTATACACTGACAAGGCAATGACCTGGGAAGTAAAGCCTAAGAGATATTTTTCGAATCAAACCTTTAAATATAACGGGATGGATGTTCCGGTAGACTTTCAAGATGAATTTAAGTTTCATCCGGAAAACTCTTTGATTAAATATTGCTGCATCGCTAATGAGGCGGAATCTCCACTGTTCACCCGGCCACATATGATTGATTTGGCAGTCAACAGGGTTCGCAAGCCGATCTTTGAGTTTGAAGAATACGAAGATGAAGATTTGTTTGGCCAGAAGTATGTGTTAAAGCGGATCAGTTCTGTGAATTGCGGAGTAACTAATATTCTTTATGTGATTGTGGTTGACTTAGGCCGGAGTGGAGACAGTGCGGCTTTGTCCATTGGTCATTTAGATGAGGAGACTGGTGGAATAATTTTAGATGCACATACGGCCTGGAATCCAATCCCGGAACGCAACGTGGTAGTTTCTTTGAGTAATGTGGAGGAAGTGTTATTAGATATTTGTAAACTTATCCAGGTGGCTGGGATTTTCTTTGATCGCTGGCAATCGTATGCGATTGTAGAAGCGTTAGTGAGAGAGGGGCATTTTTCCAGTGTCACTTCGGTTAAATTTAAAGATTGGTTGACTACGAGAGACAGGTTTTATGGAGAGCAGATAGAGATTCTTCCGGACATGGAATTAGTAGGGCAGTTGAAGCAGATGCAGAATATAAAGGATATGAAGATAGATCACCCGGTGGATGGCCATGATGACCGTGCATATTCGTTAGCTGGAATGGTTAAAATACTTGCAGACCTTTCAGTTTACACATCCAAGTCAACTGAAGAAGGTGAAGTGGTAGGATCCAATCTTAATGCGGAAGGAACAGTTCTCCAGAAGGGTGGAATTCCACCCGGGATGGTGTAAAACAATTAAACTTCTTAAGGAGAAGTAAAATGGGAAGTCTAGGGTTTAATACGATTCAGTTCCATAAAAAGGTTAGTGGGGCGATGGATATGACTATTGTGAGACAGTCTAAAGTTGATGAAGAACTCCGCAGGTGGGTTGAACTTGATAAAGACATAAGTGTTATTCAGACAAAGGAAGAAGATAATTGGTATCAAGGTACTCTTGATAAACTGGAAGATCGGTATGAACTTACTGACGACGAAGGCAACCTGGGAGAACAATTAAAGGCAATCTTAGAGAAGCAGATTACAGAAGAAGAGTTGGGGAAGAAAGCTACTGGCGAAGCCGACCAGGATTACGACAAAGAGACTTTCGACAAAATCGTTGAACAGATAAAGGCTGCAGGATTTGAAGCCAGCCATAGGGAATTTGATAAGTATCAAGGGCCATATATTAATATTGAAGGGTTTGGTTTCTTCTGGTTAGTAGATGTTTACTTTACCGGGGATATAGCAGATGAAGATCTGGCAAAGGGTTATCGCTCAGTTAAATTGACGGACCAAGAGGGGGATCCGGTTTCTTGGTCAAAAGGTGACTATTTCCAAACCCCAGAGGATACCATTTTAGAAGGGTATACTTTAACTTTAGTAGATCAAGAAGGTAAAGAGACGGTTGTAGATAGCCCGAAGATAAAAGATTTGCCGGATATTACAGAAGTTATGACTTCCTTCCAGTATAAGCCAAAAACAGAAGTAATGCATATGATTTTTAGCTGGGAGGATGAGCCGGAGCAGGAAATTGAGGTAGCGGTAAGTAATGGTAAGGTTGATGCAAGTGAGCTGGTTGGCTACATAAAGGAAGTGGCCGAAAAGAAACAAACCAAAAAAGGGGCAAATATGACTTACCTAATAAGATATTTTGATTCAGGTGAATGGTTTGAGAAGGAAGAGAAATATGAAACCAAAGAGGCTGCCGATAAGATCGCCAGCGATATGTATGTTTGTGGCGTATCAGCAAACATAAAGATTGCCGACTCTGATGGTAATACTATTGCCTCCCTGGGTGAATTTGCGGACAAGATTGCTCTGTGTTCTAGTTGCAGGGAGATCTTGGAGAATTATAAAGGTACTGAGGATTTAGTGAAGGTCTGGCATTCTGTGGATGAGCTGTCTCACCGTAAAGTGATAGAGGCGGGATTGGAAGAAAAGGTCTCCAATGCTATAGCTGAATATAACTCTGGCCTGGTTGAGGTAGCTGCTGAGGATCTGAAGATAGTCAAGGAATCAATCAAAGAGCCTATCACTCCTTTAGAAGATGCTTTGTATTACCTAACTTACTGGAAAGATGGTAAGGACTTGGTGAAGGCTTGTTCTATTTTGCGGGAGAATAAGGTAGACACCACTGACGTTGAGTTGGCCGGGATCCGGTTAGAGGCGGGTAGGATGAAAGAGACCCTGACTAACATTAGTGTGGCCACACAAGACGTTAAGAGATTCCTTAATAAAGATATAGAGATGGGGGTTTAAGATGACTGTTGAGTTAATGGGGATACAAGAAGCTTGGGCGGTAGACATTGACGATATGCCGGATAGTCCATATAGTGGGAACTCCTACACAGTTATGATCAATGATGATGAGTTGACAGGGATGCCTACTGTTGAGGTTTTCAATCCAGATAAAGATGAGAATGTTCTGGGGGATGAGCAAGATTTTGTTGTGAATTATTTAGAGAAGCATAAGGAGGAGAAATAATGGCTAAATTCCATGTGCAATATCTCTGGGAAACGTATATAGACTTTGGGCTCATAGAGGCAGAGGATGAAGATGCTGCCGAAGCCATTGCTGCAACCAGGATGGAGAAGGGTGATCACGTAGAGCCAGTGGAAGGGGATCAAAGGTTTTTAACCGAGGAAGCTAATCAAGAATAGGAGATTTTATGAAAGATAGAGAGGGTGTCTAATGTCTATAAAAAAAGTAGCCATAGAATATTTAGATAAAGAAGATGTTGCCAGTGATTATATAGGCCGGGATGTAATTGAGCTTGCGGCTAAGAAGGTGGACGACTATATAAATCGTTGGGCAGATAAGCTTGGAGAGCATACTTGGGATGTCAACGTTGCCGAAGGGGAGCATAAGAGCCGGGATGGGTTTATGAGTTTCCAGGAAGGTAATGTCCAAGGTAGTTTCTTTTTTGATTATACTTATGAGACCCCGGATTTTCCTAAGCCTGCTGCGGACAAGTTGGATGAGTTAAGGAGAATTCTACAAGATTATGTGGCGGAACAGATTTATGAGGAAGAGAAAGAAACGATAGATAAATTGCTTGGTCCGGTTGATGATCCTAACTGGGAGACTATATATTACGCTTTAAATGATCTGGCGGCTAGCGATAGTAAGCAGACCTCTTTTGATCCAGGAGCGGGGGCGACAGATGTATTACAGCCTCTTCTGGACAAGTTAGATGAGGCGGAGAATGCTGCTTTAAGTGATGGAGATGAAGGCTGTGTGGCTATGTGCCAACTGGAGGTTTACTTCTATAATAAGGAAGGAAAGAAATCTTTTACGGTAATAGCTAGTGTGAATTGGGAGAATCCTTATTTCCGGACAGGTTCTGGGAATGAATACTTTAAACAAAGTAAAGATGTGGGATTTACTGACATAAATGATTTGGATGGCAAGCTGGATACAGAGATCGCCTCAGTGATGAGTGAGTTTTTATAGAGGTAAATATGAATTGGCACAGAAAGGCACAGACTCCGGCTCCGGCCTCTGGTGGATTTGGTGGACTGGATGAGGTGACCAAGTACAACATTAACCAGAAGGGGCTTGGGTATTACTGCCCAGATTGCATGAAAGATGTCCCGCCCAATGTGAGGTGTCCTGATTGCGGCAAGGTGCTTAAGAAAAACAAATGGATTAATAGGAGACGAGATGGCTGACTTAAAAGAAAAAGTAAAAGAGCTTTATGAGAAGGTGCAGGAATATGCCCGGGAGGCGGAGAACATAGATGCGACTATAGTAGAGGGCGAGATCGAAGGCGAACCCTCTGAGAATGAGATTAACGCTTTTGTCTATGGGGCTATCTGGGCATTTGAGGCGGTACTTAACACCTTTGATTTGTTAGGTGTTGGTGATCTGATTGAAAAGGAGAATGAACATGAAGGACCGAAAGCCGAAGGGGAAGGCAAGAAAGAGTGAGAAGGTTATAGTTGAAGGAGACGGCACTCGTGGCCAGGTACAGTATGATTCTGATTTCTCAAAGGCTCTAAAGAAAAAGAGGCCTAGCCAGAAGAAGGCTAAAAAGATCTTTCAAGAAATCTTGGGCACTTTAACACCAAAGCCTCCAATTATTGGGACAGGAATAGAGTCTCTTAAAGTAGGGGATACAATTAAGGATCCTCCTTTAGTATATGCGATTTTGGGGAATGGCGGTAGTGCTCCGATTATCAACGGATTTAATACCCCCCTTGAAGAGAACGTCTCTCTGGCGAAGCGATATATCCAAGCCGGATACCAATGGCGAGTATGGGATGATTGCCCAAATCTTTGTTTTAGGGTGACTATGTTTAGGGTAGAAGGGGCAGAGGTTCGAGGAGGGGTTATATTGTTTGGCTACCGGGATTATATTTGGTGGGGTGGCGGGATAGACGGATTGAGTAAAAAATTAAAAGAAGTGGAGCAATGGTTTGCAGGCTTGAGGGCTGCTGGCTACAATGTTCCAAAACCAGAGGAGGTACCATACCAATGAAAATTAGAATTCAATGGGTAATTGCTTTATTTGTGATGGCTTTGTTGATTATCTTTATTGCGATTAAGGCTTTTGGTGCTACAACATTGACATTGTCATGGACTGCTCCGTATGCTCATAATGATGATCCAGCATCTGGTCCAGTTACAAGCTATGAATTAAAGTATTCAGGTTCTCCTATAAATCCTGAGAACTTTGATGCAGCTACTTCACTAACAACAGCAACACCTAAAGCTCCTGGAGCTACTGAGACTTATACATTTACGATAGCTGATCTAAATAAATATTATTTTGCAATAAAAGGTGTTAATGCTGCTGGAATAAAGAGTCCGATAAGTAATATTGCGGTGGCAAATTTTTTCCCCCCGCTCCCGATCCTGGACCTCCGCTCTGCGGGAACAAGATGACCGCAGAGGCTTATTTGTTTGTGGTCGGGTTTGGATTTATGAGGTTGTTTAGAAAAAGGAGATCAAATGGAGTGGACAAAGTTGGCCAGGAAGAGTGAGAAGATAAGTAGAGAGAAAGCTGATTTCTATCTACACCATTGGGACGAGTTCCTCCGCAAGTATGGGAAGGATGCCGACCTTATGTGTAAAGAGTTCCAGTTTGTTGAGATCAACGATGAAGAAGAAGAGAAAGATACCCTCAATCGTGGAGATAAGATGTGGGTGGCTGTATACCCGGGGGACTTGGAGAGCCACACTGAGCCGGATGGTAGCTTGGATCCTGAGTGGAAGACTTTTGAAGTTTGGTATGGGAGGTAGTCGTGGGACAGATAGCAGATCTAACTTATGCAATGGGACTGTTTGTTGAGGATTTAGGGTTAGGGGATCCAAGTGGAAGAACTATTGCTGAATTGGTTTCAATTCTTAAAAAAGAAAGAAAACGTCTCTCTGTGGAAGATATGCAATTGATGCCTCCGGAGACGATAGGGGATTTCCTCACGACGGTTGGGAAATATGAGAATGAAGATCTGGATGGCTTAGATCGTAAAGACTTATTTGAATTGGTCTTAGAAACCATAGATACTTTATAAGGAGATGTTCTAATGGCTAAGAAGGAGAAAAGAGTTTTCTATTGTCCAGATTGTGGTCCCGGGCAGAAAGTTGGCTTTACTACATTGTTCCCAGAGGAGCCCTGGTGCCCGAATTGTTTAAGAGAGTGGGAGAGTTGGGATGAATTGGAGAACGAACTGGAAGCCTTAGAGCAGAAGCCTAAAGGGGAAGAGAAGAAGGCGGAGGTAGAAGAAGAAATACCTTTGAATATGCATAAGGGGACGCATTATATTCTTCACTGGCTAGAGCATCACCCGATGGAAGATGATGAGGAGTGGGCGGGTATGCTCCCTCCTACAGCTGAGATAACTGGTGTACAGGATGGGATGTCTGAGTGGGAGATAGTGGAAGGGTTTGAAGCAGAGAGTATAGAAGAAGCCCAGCGGATGGCTAGGGACATAACTGATGCTGAGGTCTATAGCGTTTATAAAGAAAACCCTGATGGCAGTACTGAGTTGGCGTTTACTGAGGAGGGTATCTCAAAGGAGGAATAAATGGATTGGTTGAAACCTGAATTGAAAACGAAGAAGGAAAAGGATCCAGTCAAAGAAATAGTTACAAAGTATATTAAGGGGAGAGATAGATTGTCGGCAGAGAAGAATTTAGAATACAGGACTCTGAGAGATCGGCTTTTGAGTTTGCATGGTGGTAGGGTAAGTTTTAAAAAGGAACAAGGGAGATTGATTAAGCTTTTTATGGATGCGGTCTCTAAGATTAAGGAAGCAATACTCCGGGGGCATTCAAAAGATAAGGCTTTGGGGTATGTGCAAGAAACCTTAAAGTTTGAAGAGCATATGACAAGAAGGTTAGTAGAACTAATGAATCAAAACTTGGACTTTTTCCAACAAAGAGGGATGTGGAGCTAATGGAGAAGAAAGCTAGGTCTTATGGGCCAGTTGAGTTTAGCCTGGATGCCTGGATCAGAGTGTTTGTATCTGAGGATGACCTGAAGGAGAGTACCAAGTTTGATGAGATTATCCGTTCAGATAAAGATCTAACCGAGAAGTCCCAGTTGGTTGAAGAGTTGATAGTTGAGTTGGCTAACGAGAGATTGTCGGAAGCGTCAATCAATGCAGAGAAAACTTTTGGTGTGAAGATAGATATTGAGGGTGTGGGGCACGAGCAGATTGCCAGTCATCCAATTAATGTCCCGGATCTAGTGGAAGAGGAAACGGCTGACTGGAAAGAGTTGCAGGAGTATGAAGAGGAAAAGACGAAGAAGTCTTCGGCTCGGCAAGAGGGGCATTTTGATTGGAAGGTAAGATATTATAAAGGGAATGAAGTGGTTAATGTTTATACAATTGAAAATCGGACAGAAAGAGAAGCGGAGAAAGAGGCCTCTGCATTGTTTGATAAGTCTTTAGATTGTGATGATTGGACGATGACAAAGATAGAGATGCCAAAAGAATCAGACTTTACCAACAACAACCAGGATCTTTCAAATTGGTATAACGAGACCAAGCCGCCTAGTGAATCTATAGATCGTTTGGTAGACCCTCCAAAGACAGCTACTGATGAAGAAGGGGTTGCTGTGGGTGATACAGTTACCTTGGATGATTTCCAAAAAGGTGAAGTGGTATCCCTTAACGAAGATGGGACAATAAGTGTTCACGTTGCGGATGGCCAGCAAGGACCCGTGATTTTAACTTTTGACCGGGGTAGTATTGTAGCGGTTTTCCCTAAAGAAAATATAGTTACGAAGACTTGGTTAAAGAAGGAAGAGAACCAAGATGATGCTGGGTGGAAAGCTGAACCGTTAGATGAGAGATATATAGAACCTATGGGCTCACAGATTGAGGAGGAGTAATGGAAACTAAAGAGGCGATCTTGGTTGCCATAGAGGAAGCATATCAATATTTTATCACCAATGAAATGGCACCAGATAAACATGAGTTTGTGGAAAAGGTTTGTAAGATTATGAATCAAGGTGAGACCTCCACATACGATTATAACACAATGATTAAGTTAATTGATAAGTTTGCCCCAGAGAAGATAAAGGAATTGTTTGAGGTTGACGTAACTAGTATAGAAAAGGAAGGAGATTCTTATAAAGTTTCTCAGTCTCCTCAGCCAGTCCAGATGAGCCCGGCACAGATAGGTTATGATGCTAAGCCTCCGCAGTCCGGGGAGTACCAGGAGAGGCCGCAGGACAGTGATGATGTACAGGAACAAAGGATGCAGGAGCCGGAAGATTTTAATAATATGAGAGTATATAGTAAGGGTAAAAAGAAGCAGTGGATTAAGAAGGAAGAAGAAATAGAGAAGGAGTCGGATAGTGGCCAGGCGGGTGATGGGCAGTTCCCGGGGCAAACATCTGATTTCTCGAATGAACGTGAAGGAGACACTCACTATTCGTATTCCGCAAAGGAAAACGAGGCTAAGGTAATGAGAGTTATCAATCCGGAGCAAGAAGGGTTAGAAGATTGGCAAGTATTGAAGATGATTAGAACCATGCTTCCTTTTCAACACAGCAGAGAGGAAGTAGAAGACATTGCCAAGAAGTTGGGTATAGAGAAAGAAAAAGTGAATGTGATTATTTCTGATTTCATTAGAAAGCATATATTAGAGCCTGGTGAAAGTGGGTATGCAGTATCGGCAGCATTTGGGTCAGAGATGGCCGAACCGAGTTATAACCCTTTAGAACAATAATGGAGGATAGGATGAGGAAGGTAGCTGGTATATATAAGGAAGCCGGGAACCAGATTATTAAGGATGTCTTGAAAGAATTTGGGGTTAACCTGGGGGTTCAACAGGTTGAGGAATTAAGGGACATTCTCCATGATGCAAAAGTAGCAATGGGGGCTAAAGGGGAACGGTTTACTGACTGGGATTGGGGTTCTATTGTATTTGAGTTTCTTAAGAGCAAAGGATTGTTGGATTCAAAGGGTGGGCATTGGACGAATTATCTAAAAGGAAATCTCCAAAATAAATCTTTCCTTTTAGGTGGCGAAGTTCCAGATCAAGATCAGATAAAAGATATAATTGAGACCATAGTGGATGACTACAATCAGCAATTTAAAGTGGAGGACACCTCGTCACCCAGTGCTCCGGATACTTCCAAGTTTATGGCCACCAGTGGTGGTTGGGCTAGAGTGCGGAATAAAGGGGAAGAGTATGTCCTGGAGATAGGAACCTCGTTCCCTAAGGCGAAAGAATTGATTGCGGAGTTGGAAAGTTCTGTTCCTGATATGGTAGTTCGTGAGCGGGGACAAGGATCTAATTATAATACTTATATCTTCTTGATCAAGGCTCAGGACCTGGAAGGGGAGCCTGGTTATAAAGTGATTAGTGCAGATCTTAAAAATAAAGAGTTAACTGATATTATTTTAGGTGAAGCGGAAAAAGAATTTGGAGACGCATATAGAAATGCCCCTTTAGATGAGCGGGGAGGGATCCCTAATTTTGAGGAGATAATGGAAAGGAAACTTGGAAGAATTCCTGTTAAAGGGGATGCGTTGTACGAAGAGTATATAGAGATCAAAGAAGAGGCTGATTTAGCATCTGAAGTGGCAGGAGATTTAGAGTATGCATATAGGGTTAATAATAGTAGGGAAGAGATAGGAAAACTTGAGGATGAGTATCGGAATTTTTCTTCAAGATTCGCATCTATTCTTCAGAAGAAGTCTGAAGGAGAGTTTAGTATAGGAGATAAAATTATCTTTGAGAAAACAACACCACATATGACAAACGGAAAAGAAGAACAAAAAGCTACTATTGTTGATAAAGAAACAACTGCTCATGGTGTTAGCTATAAAGTTAAATTTGGAAACAAAGAGTGGTGGTTAGATGAAGGGGTTAAATTAAGAAAGGCTTCTCTTACAAAACAATCTGATGGTGAAGAAACCTTTGGCGAGTATTTAAAAAATCATAATTTAGATTGTGATTTAATTATAGCTGGGGCTGAAACGCCTGCCAGTTTTGTTTGGGATTCTGGCGTAATCGATTTTACAGGAGAAGGTAGGAAACAGTTCTCAGAAATTCTTGATTCTCCTTTTAAGGTTTTAGAGAATGGAAATATAGAAGTTTTCTCCAAAGACTGGAAGTTGGGGGTTCTTTTTGTGGAAGCCGCAGCAGGTCTGATTGGGGATCAATTATATAAAAGATGGTTTGAGGAAAAGGATTTAGATAAAGAAAGTACCAATGGCGATCAGCCTTGGAATCAAACAGACTCTGATGTCAAACTAGAGGTGGCTAATATGAATGTAGCAAAAACAGAAGCGGACGAGATTAAAGATTTAATAAAACAATCCAAGAAGTTTAATTATGGGGATCTAGACAAGAAACCATCCTGGAAACTTGAAACATCTAAAGATGGGAAGAAACAGATTGTGAAGGTCAACTCTATGGACCCGGCAGTTCTCAAGATCGTGGAGAATGATGGTTTGAGATATAAAGCTGGCCAGAATGTGTTTATGACCACTAGTGAAAATGGTGCGGAGCCTGTAGCGGTTGTTAAGTATGCGGGCGGCAATGAATATATAGTAGCGGACGCCACTGGCTACAAACGCCAGGTGGACAAAAACTTACTATTTGAGGGAGTTGAATAACATGGCAGACATTAAAAAGGAAGCGGGAGCAAGTACAGATCAGGTTACTAAGACACTTATGGGGATCCAATGGGCAGGGACCTATAACCGGGAAGAATTATTGCAGCTGGAAGAGAATCTTCGCTATATGATTGAAGCCAAACAGTATGGTTACAAATATATAGAGAATTATCTATATGGCTTAGGATTTTCTCTAGATCTCATCCGTAAAGCTTTTAGACGGATTACTGGGGTTAGCCCGCTTCAATATATCAATAATGACGCCTATATGAATACTCCGGCCAGTATGCCCAGATTAAATTATGGCTGGGGAGAATCTAAAGACAAGAAGTATGACTATTATTTTATTATGGGTTGGAATAATGATGCCTCACCCTCACGCTTTGGTTATAGTATCTTTGGACAAAAGGGAGATGCTATTAGAGATGAAGTAGAACCATTTATAACTTTAAATGAAGCTAGGATAGCGGCCAAGAAGATGGTGAAAGATTTGATCTTCTTAGATATGCCTTTAGATATTGATCTGGACAAGATCGATGAGGATTACCAAACTGTAGATGAGCCAGTGATCACTGCGGCCAAGAAAGAGAAAGAGCATGAAAGTGAAATTATAGTTGGCAATACGGTCAACGTTGCTTTAGATGACAAGGAAGCGACCTGGGGGTCTATCAGCGAGTATGCCACTGTCCGTGAACTGAAAGGACAGAAGGCTACAGTGGAATTTGCCAACGGTACTACCCAAGAAGTTTCATTAAAGAATCTAACTAAGATTGCTGCCGAAGTAGAACCGGAAGAGAAGAATGAAGTTGTGCAAAAGATGCAAGAAGAAGTAGAAGATACAAAAGCGAAACCCTACAATGAACTCGCCAAGAGTGAATCTCCGCAAGAATTCTTTGAGGATAGCTTAGCCGACCAAGATGCCAGGATGGCTGAGATTATTCAGAAGAATACAGGCAAAGTCCTCGATTACCTTAAAAATAAGGCTTCGTCATTCCACGCCTTTAAGATTACCGTTAAAGATTTTAAATATAATAGCAAAGATCTTGAGGAAAAGATCAAGCGTACTCCAGAGATAGCGGGTAAGCATGTGGAGGAGTTTTTTGCCTCTACAGCTATTATCCCTGTGGTTTTGACGATTGAGGATGTAACTCTGCCGACGGATATAAACACAAAGGGTGGGCTTATTGTTTTTTCTATTGTAGACGGCAATGTCACAAGTTCTGATAATTTTAAAGGTGAAGATAATAATATTTATGCTTTAACTGAAACCGGGTTGAATGCATATTTTGAACAAGAGCGACTGGAACATCCCAGTGAGCAGCAACAGTCTTTAACGGTAGAGGAAGGGGAAAAACTCCCTATTGAAGAGGAAGAAAAAAAAGAAGAGGGTTCTCCGGAAGTTCCTCCGTCTCCGTTAGAGCAAGAAACAAAAGAACCTCTTGTAACTTAATCGAATGAAAGGTGTGAATTAAATGGCAGAGAATAGAGATGCGAAGTTTTTAAGGAAAGCATATAAGGCTTTAGAGGAAACGGAACCGCTTATATATCGGGCCAGTTTGCATAACGATAAAGATCCTGATAAAAAATCAGATCTCGTTAAGCAGGCTCAGATGATGGTTTGGGAGGGCGGATCCTCTCAGGCACCTAGAGTTCCTTTGCTTTATATGGATCCGCTTATGGATCCTATTCTCTTTCTCTATCCCCGGGGAGAATCTAGGGAATCGGTAAAACAGATTAATGTCAGATTAAGACATTATTATGAAACCCATAGATTAGTGGGGAATATAATCGATTTACATAGCGAATTTCCTTTATCTGACTTCACCCTAAGAACTAAAGATCCTGCTATTACAAAATATTACAACGACTTCAAGGATGATATAGGGTTATTGCAGGATATGATTTGTTGGTTGAAAGACTACTGGCTATTAGGTGAAGCGATTGTTTATGGCAATTGGGATGTAATCAATCGTAAATGGAGCTATTTTAATCAATATCCGCCTGAATCCATTGAGATCCGTTCTACTTATAGTGGTGGTGGGGCAATTTATCTGCTCTACCCAGATGATGATCCGGAATTAAAACGTATTTGTATGAGTTCTGATCCAATTGATGAGGCAATCCGGAAACAGATGCCAGGAGAGTTCGTGGAAGCGGTCAAGGCTGGCAAGCCAATGGTTTTGGATAACTCCCGGGTAATGCATTTTGCAAGAAAGCCGAATAAATATGCCAGGCGTGGTGTATCTATTGTTCGCCGGGCGATTAAAGATTTGATGTATGAAGACAAATTGAGGAATTTGCAACTGACGTTTGTGGATCGTCATATGTTCCCAATTAAAGTGTTTAAATTGGGAGATAAAGGTTTGGGCTGGATACCGTCAGCTAAACATTTTACCAAATTCCAGTCTCTGTTAGGGCAAGCGGCTAACGATCCTGATTTTAATATTATTTATCACTTTGGGTTAGAAATTGATTATGTAGGAACTAAAGATAAGATTGCAAATTTAATCCCTGAATTTGAGTTTGTGGAAAAGGCAATTCTTTTAGCCTTATTTGCAAACGATACAGTTGTTCATGGAGATATGACAACTTATGCTGGGCAAGCTATTTCTATGAGGGTGTTACTTAATAGGTATTTGACAGTGCGTACTCAGTTGGAGAAAGATGTTCGAAATAAGATCTTCTTGCCAATGGCCAGGGAGATGGACTTTAAAGACAAAGAGGGTCGGTATATTCTTCCTGAGTTTATGTGGGAAAAGACGAATCTGTTATCCAATACAACGCAGCAGGACTTTGTTTTATCTATGCGGGATAAAGGGGATTTGCCGATGGCGTTGGTGTGTGACATCTTTGGTTGGGACAAAAAGATTATACAGGAACAGATTAAAGAAGAGATGGGTACGGTATTTGATCCTGTTTGGAGAGAAATCTACAAGTCTATGTCTGAAGATGAATTCTATCAAGAGCAGATCTTTAAAGGCAAGAAGTATGATGAATGGCAGAGTAAAGAAAAGGAAGAGAAGGCCGAGAAGCTGCAGACGACTACCCCCCCAACAGAAGGTAAAGGGGTAGAGAAAGAAAAGAAGACTGAATCTGAGGAGCCTCCGTTCTTGGGTGGTAAGGAGATAACCTGATGAGAAAGTATCTCTCTTCCCGTACACGCTATACAGAATCTAACCAAGAGATTGAGATGTTTTCTGGGAAGATAAAAAGTTGCATAGTCGGACTTAAAAGGGTTGCTGAAGAGCTTGATCTGGATCTTATGACCATTAGCCATTTAGGTCGGGTAGAAGAAGCCTTAGAATCCTTTACCCGGGAAGCTAGTGGGGAAATTGAGCAGGCAGAAGAGGAGAGGAAGAAAAATGAAATGGCTTAAAGCGGAGGAAGCCTATAAAACTGATGAGGAAATCGCTCGTCAATTTGAGGGATATAAGATTAGAAATATAGAGTTCAATCCTAGTGGAGAGAGTGGAACGCTTGAGATAGAATTCCCGAATGCTGGGGAGTCGGTTGCAGGCGGCCAGGATTATGTGTTGGAACATTTTATCATCTACAACACAGGACAGATTGCTTTTGATAATTGGTACCCGGAACAGACATATGACGAATTTGTGAATTATATTAGGAACAAACAGAATGAAAAAAAGAGGTGAGAGATATGAGTTTCTTCAAAACCGGAGCAGTTGAAAAAATTATTGGTATATTTAAATCTGGCAAGAAAGATGAGGTTGCTGCAAACAAACCTATTATTTGCAGTAAGTGTGGCAGGTTGATAGATCTCAAGACTAAGGTTGCTAGTATAAAATGTTTGTGTGGGAACGAGATTGTTCTGCCAAAGGAGACTAAAAACTAATGATTTATCCTGTGAGTTTTTTTAAAGACAAAGACAATAAAGCTTTAATGGAGAGGGTTGAGACAGAAGGTTTGATGGATATAGAGAATGAAGACCTCACTCCTGAAGGTTTAATTGCCAAGATGTATGAATGGGATGAAAGCGAACACGGGGTTGAGGCGGGGATTTATGATTTGACTAAAAAGGAATTGGAAGAAGTGGGGTATTTGATGCCTTGGGATATTAGGCGGATAGCCTCTAAGGACGCTCCATTCGGCTCTGTTGAATGGCAGGACCAGAAGATTGAAGAGATCAAAGAAAAGTTGGATCGTGGTGAAGAATTGGATCAGATGGATATAGATTTTATGGAAGTCCAACATCAACATAACCTGAGACACAAATTATATAAATTAAATTCAACTCCAGGGAAAACTAATGGCCAGGTTAAGGGGTAACTTATGTGCGATAAATGTCTACAACGCCAAGCCAAAGCCCCGGTAGATCATAGTTATTTATCTTTGGTGGAGCTCCAGAAAAAGAAATATACTGATGTCCGGTTTGTGGCCAGAGATAGGGCTTGCCCGATATGTAGAAGAGTACATAATTTAAAAGTGAAGATTGACAAGTTGCTTTCGGAAACAGATTATGAGGCTTCAATTTATACCTTAGCTCATCCAGGTTGTCAGTGTTTTTTGGAAGTAAGCGGAAGAGGGTTGCGGACAGTTAAATTTGATTATAGAGGGTTGCGATAGGAGGAGTAAATGTTTATCAGATTAGGGACGTTGGAGAAGGTAAGTGTTCTCCAGGGGTTTAAGCGAGAGGCGAGTTTGGCATCAGAATGGAGAGACATTGTTGCAGGAACGTCTTATGTGCAACAAAATGATGTCTTTGATTATGATACTGAAAATTTCTTGTATTTTAGGTGCCGGGCAGTAAGCCCTGGCCCTAATGGGAATGGCGACTTCTTTCCGCCTCCAGAAATAAAAAAAGCTTACAAGACTTTTATAGGTAAACCATTTTGTATTGAGCATGATTCAGATAGTCCTGATAAAGCACGAGGGGTTATTTTAGATGCCAGTCTACATGAAGATCCTGATGATTTTTATGTAGAATGCTTGGTGGCGGTAGATAAGGTGCGGTACCCAGACATTGCTCGGAATTTGGAGTTAGGGATTCTTAATTCTGTTTCGATGGGCTGTGTGTGTTCGGAAGCTGAATGTTCTATTTGTCATAATGTGGCCAGGGACACTGAGCATCTGTGCCCACATATGAATAAAGATGACCTTCGTTATGTGAAAGGTAGATCTAATGATGCGTATGAAATTAACCGGGGGATTAGTTATGTTGAGTTGTCAGGCGTAAGGAATCCTGCGTTTAACGATACAAAGATTTTTGAAGTAATGGCATCACAATTGAACGACAAACTAAAGAACGAGCTGAAGAGATATGCGAGTTCTAAACGGGAGGGGGCGGAGGAAAATATGGCAGTGGGATCTGAGAGTGTCAGGGCTAGTCAGAATTCAGGTACTTCAAAGTTACGCAAATTGGTGAATAGTATTTCAGGTATTAAGGAAAAACCTGTACATGGGGATTTCGATTTAGGAGAAGGGAATATTTTAAGGTCCTTTAGGGCAGCGGATAATAGGATCTTAATGCAACTGTTTAAACAAGGGCAAGCTGAAAATGTGTTTATTGAGCCTATCTATGGAGACTTATCGATAGAACAAAAGGCGAAGAAATATAAGGCGGCTCTAAATTTAGGGGGAATAGAAGGTTCTATTAAAACAGAGAAGGAAATCAAGAAGGAAGTAGCGACAAAAACGAAAGAGACCTGCAAAAAAGCAGAAAAGGAGGAAGTGAATATGTTCAATTTAAGTTATGTAGAAGGTACTTCGCTGGATACCAGTTATTTCCTGGCTAAAGAGGGGGATAAAGAACATAAGGTAAAAGCTAGTGAAGTTGTTCCAAAAGACATACAAGATTCGATCTTGGCGGGAAAGACTGATACCGTCATCTCTCCAGAACAAGCTGTTGAACAGATTGTTAAGGAATGTGGTAGTACCCTGCAAGGGTTCCAGAAGTGGTCCTTGATGGAGAAGGTGAAGAATATCCGTCGGGCAAAGATGAAAAAGGTAGAGAAGAAAGAAGAGAAAAAGGAAGCGTCTGAAAAGCCAGTGGAAAAAGAAGTTGTCAAGGCGGCAGAAGATCGGAAAGCTAAGATTAAGGCTATAATTGAGGCCGCTCGGGCTCGTAGGGCAGCCAAGGTAGCAGAGGCTCCTGTTGTAGAATCTGCCGAAACACCTAAGGTAGAGCCTGTAGAAAAAGTTGTTGAGGCTCCAGTCCAAGCTTCTGCTCTTACCCCAGAACGGAGAAAAGAGCTTGCTGCTCGGGCACATAAGAGAGCAATCATTGCTCGGATGAAATTGAGGAAGAAAGCAAATTACATGAACATAGAAGATTCCTCAATTCGTTCAGAAGAGAAAGAAGAAAAAGGAGATCTCAATCTTCAGGGCACAGATCAAGTGGCCCAGAACGTTAAAGAGCAGAAGGTCGGTATGACTGGTCCTACTGGAAATGCGGGAGGCAAAGTAAAGGAGTATTACAATAAGCTCGGCAGTCCAAGCGGTGGTACCCCGACACCTGGCGACAATTGGGCAATGAAGACTTCGGCTCTTGAGAAAGAGGTTGAAGATTTAAAAAAGAAAACCGCTGCTTTAGAAGCAGAGAACACCCTGTTGACCAAGAAAGCGGCAATGAAAGAGAAGGCTGAGATGATTGATCAAATCATTTCTGGCTTGGATTTCGAGAGTGAAGAAGAGAAGAGTAAGACAATTGAAGAGTTGGCCTCTATGGATGCTGAGAAATTGCAGACCACTTTACAATTGAAGGCAAAGACTGCAAGTAAAGCTACTCCGATGCCGAAGACTGCCGGATTAGAAGCGGTCAATAATATTCCTCCTGTGTTTGCTGCTCAGGATTCACGCAGCACAGTAGATAAACTGTCGGATATTATGGAGAACGAAGTTCCGAAGATATAGTTAAAAGACTATATATATCAATTGAATAGAATATGTGACTTGAATTTTAGAATCATCAAAAGTAAGGAGAGTGAACACCTATGTTGAATGTAGACTACAAAGTGTTAGAAGATGCTACTCGTAGCGTCAATTCTGCAACCACTCTTACTGCTGGCGTACCTGTCAGCATTAACTCCTCTGGTGAGATCCTTCTGGCCGCTGATGGCGTCTGCGTGTATGGACTGTCTAAAGTGGACAAGAATGCTTACCGGGATGAGACCTCTGGTTTACCCGCAGGAGTTTATGGCGGCGGGAAAGCCTCAGTAGTGGTTAGCGGAATCGTTACAGTTAGCCCAAGCACCTACACTACTTCTACTGGTTCCGATGCGACAATCAATGTTTATAACACTGCTTTGAGCTATTGGATTTTCCAACCTCTGTATGCTAACGCTGGCTTGATCAGCAACGTTAACAGCGGTGCGTTGAAGAAAGTCGGTGTTGTCTTGATTCCGCCTACTGCTACTAATACTAGTATGCAGCTGATTCTGGATTCCAGTAAGTTGATGTAGTAGAAACACCAGCACTAAAACATTGAAAACGAATTGAATGATATTTGAATTGACTGAAAAAGACTCAACTTTGAAAAAATGGAGATCACAATGTCTTTTTCACCCCGTGAACAAGAACTGGTCGGCTTGATTAAGAGTCTTGCCGACAAAACGGGTGGATTCACGAAACAGGCATCTTCTGAGGAAGTTCCGATCCAGGTCAAGGAACGGATGTTCTCAGAGATCTGGCAGGGTCCAAATAGGCTCTTCCGTGTAGCCCAGATGTTTCAGAAGCCTTTAAAAAAGCTGAATGATTACTATGGTGTTGCTCGGAAAGCTATATTTGTAGACACAATGCCAGCAGGTGAGATCCCAGCGTATGACAAAGATATCCAAGAATTCGCCAGTGTAAAAATTGCTATGAAGGGTGCTCCTCCGCAAGTGGAGCCGAACATTCTGCGTGTACAATTCCCGACATGGGATTTGGCCATCACAGAACGAGTTCGGTATTCGGATATTCAGATTGTGCGTTATCCGGCTTTCGACCGGGCAAAAGAACGGTGTGCAATTGCTAATGCGATTGCGGAAGATACCGAATTCTTTGCTCTGTTGCTGGCTGCTACCACAGTCGGTCCGAATGTAAACTTAACAGCATCTTCTCTAACGAGAAGCATCCTGGCGGATGCGTTTGGAACAATCTTAGCGAACCAGCTGACCGTTGGTTCGGTCATACTTAATCCTTGGGATGCGAAAGACATCCTAAAGTGGACTGCAACTGATCTTGATCAAGTCACATTGTACAACGTGACCACTCAAGGTCTGTTAGGGCAGATCTGGAATGCGAAGTTCTTAGTTTCGACTAGGATCCCTCGTGGTTCAGTATATGTCTGTGCAGTTCCGGAGAAATTGGGAGTATTACCTGAAAGAAAGCCTGTGGAAGTCAAAGTATTTGACAATTCACCTGGTTTGGAATTCTTGATGACGGCTTGGAGCCACATCGGTATGGGCATACACAACACCTACGGTGTTGTTCGTATTGACATTACCTAATTGGTTTTAAGTTGTTTTTGAGAGTTGTTGTATCCTCTGTAGCCCTACTCTGTGAAGGGTAGGGTTGCAGAGACTTTAAAGAAGGAACTCAGTGAATGAACTGAGAATAAAATTAGGAGGAACGAATATGAAATTTAGAAATAATACCGGGAATCGTGTAGCGTTAGAAGTAATTTTGCCTTCAGGGAAAGTTACTGATTATATCGATCCATATGCTTTGTCTAATATGGATTATGAAGAAAGTGTTGTAAGGAATTCCAGGGATTTTCAGATCTATCTGGCAAAAAAGGTTTTAGTCCCAGAGGTGCAAGCGAAAGAAGGCGGTCAAGAAGTAATTGTTGCTGCGGAAATACCTAAGAAGGAACCGATAGAGAGTGTTGGCACTGGAGAACAAATTCCGACAACAACGATAGGGGTTGCTCAAAATGAGTCTTCAATTGATATTGAGGGTGATTATTCTGGCGGGGCATCAGTGATTTCAAAAGCACCTAATGAGACTTTTGCTAGAGAGAAAACAGTTGCTGAGTTGGCTGCTGAAAAGATGCAGACTGCTAGCGAGGTTGTAAGCGGAGTATTGGATCATAAAGAGGAATTAATAAAACAGCAAGAAGCAAAAATAAGAAAAGCTATTGAAGCGGGAGTCGCTACAGATACTATTGGTGGACAACAAGTAACTGAGCGTATTTCTGGCTTTAACAAGCTGGGTTATTTTGCTAAGAAAGCAGAGATTTCTAAGACGACAGATAAAGCCTTTTTGGCGGAAGTGTTAGCTTTTGTGACTAATGAGAATGTAAAAGCCTTGGCGAGAGCACGAATCCAGGAGATTTCAAATAAAGGATAATGGGGAGACATATATATGAACACAAGAACGAAGATCAGATTTAGAGTTTACGACAGGGATATTGATCGTCTGGTTCTTCTATGGGATGGGCAGGGCTTGAATGAGAGACAAAAAGGCAAGGTTGAACTTGCTGTTGGAGATATTGACGGGGCGGACGAAAGGCCTCTAGTTTTCAAGACTGCTTCTGAGGGGGAGATTCAGAAATGTAATCTGCCTAAAGGATTAACTATGGCGGTTATAGATCACAAGGAGAACAATATGGACCCTAAGGAACCTTGTGGTGTTAAGTTGATCCTGGGGGCTGGCAATGAAATGATAATCGAATCTCTGCGGGTTCTCCCGGCTGGGATGCTGCCGATGACAGAATGTGATAATAGATATAGAAACGCTCATCTATATTTATTTAACGACAAGATTAATAAATGGCAGAAGGCTTTGTGTGAAGAGGATGAAGATGGACGGCCTCGGCTGTTAGTCTCACTTAAATAAGGAGCTATATGTCTACTTATATTTATTGGCAGGTTTCTAGTGCGGTGCAAACTCAGGGGTATACTTATTGGGACAAGGCTAGGGTTTATCGGTCTCCAGCAGAAAACGATTTGTCCCAATATTCCCTGACAGATACGATAAACTCTGTTGTGGGGACTACGTGGACTGTAAATTATACAGATGCCACTGCGGGGAATGGCACAGACAAGTTTTACATCGTTAAATATTACAACACTGCGGGTAGTATTGAAGATGTGAATATCCAAGTAACCCATTTCCCGTTGTCTCCCAGAGAAGCCAGGATCGTCCAGATTACGCAGCATATGATGGATCCTCGGCTTACGGTAGGTATGCAAGACTATGATTTTCTGCAGGCGATTAATATGTCTTTGCAGATGTTTAATTCCTATCCGCCTCCGACAAGTTTTACGTGGGACAATTTGCCTTATGGGTATGAGGCGATAATTTCTATGGGTGCGATGATCTCTGCGGTTTTACAACGATTCCTTGGTGTCTCTATGCGAGACTTTAGTTATAATGATCAAGGATTGTCTTTAAATTTAGATTTGCAGGGTAAGATGAAAGGTGCAGTGGAAGAGGTCTGGCGGCTGTATGAGCCAATGATTAAGTTATTTAAACTTGAAGAGTCTCCTTCCGGCATAGGGCTTGGGTCATGGGCGATCCCACTGGGAGTGGGGAGGGTGAGTAGTGCTCTCATGAACGTTTTGGACCTTTATAGAAGTTACAGCTACTAGGACAATTTTGTCAAGATTGACAATGTTTCTCGTCGGAGAATGAAATCATTGAATGAAGAGGAGAATATATGTCAGAGAAATGTAAGATTTGCAATTTGGTAAATGTGTCCCCGAGTCATTTGAATAAAACCCACAAGATTTCTCTTTATGAATATAGAGAAAAATATAGTCCTGATTTTGTGTGGGATACAGGCAATAAAGGGCATACCCCCTGGAATAAAGGAAAAGCTCTTAGGGGCGACCCGAAGTATAAAAATATGGGGTATCATGGCGTTCACTCCCCTGAGCACACAGCAAAGTTAATGGCTGGTAGAGCCAAGTGGGCGGAAGAACACCCTGAAGAAGTTGCTAAATATAGCGTTGAAAAGCAACTTAAGAAGTATATGAAGAAGCATCCAGATTTCTATGAGGTGCGTAGCAAGAACCATCCATTAGACGGAAAGAATCACCCTATGTATGGCAAGAAGCATTCAGAAGCAACCAGGGTAAAATTAAGTAAGGCGACCACTTCTTATATGAACGCTCACCCTGAATTTGCCAAAGAGAAAGTTCGCCAGATGAATGCAGGGAATCCTCCTGGTCATCACTCTCGTGTCCTTAAAGAATTATATAAGAATCCAGAATGGCATGATAGAGTTCTTTCTCCCCAAATGCACACTCGCAAGATGTCTTCTTATGAGCAGAGGGTATCGGATCTCATTAAGAAATACAAACTGCCTTATAAGTTTGTAGGCAACGGAGAAGTATGGATAGGCCAGAAGAACCCTGACTTTATTAACACTAATGGGGAGAAGAAGATAATTGAGGTTTATTCTGAGTATCATGTAGGTTTTTGGAAAGACAAGGATTATGAATCTAAACGGAGCAAGCTCTTTGCCAAGTATGGTTTCCAGACAATCTTTCTGACTGAGCAAGATTTATTTGCCAGGAATTGGGAAAGTATCTGTTCCTTTAAGTTGGGGGTACAGATATGAAGGAAATAAAAGCACCGGATAAGTTTGAATTCGATGGTACGACAGCGATCTTTTTGGCTGGGAGCATTGAGCAGGGGAAAGCGGTTGATTGGCAAAAAGAGATAGTTAAACTCCTTGAGGAAGCCAATGTGGAGATAACTATTCTTAATCCCCGGAGAGATAACTGGAACGCTAAGTTAGATCAAAGGAAAGATAATCCTGATTTCCGGGAACAGGTAGAATGGGAATTGGAAGCTCAGGAGAGAGCAAATCATATTCTGATGTTTTTTGATAAAGAGACTAAGTCTCCAATTACTTTATTGGAACTTGGTTTGTTCGCCAGGACAGGGAGATTGATTGTGTGTTGTCCGGAAGGGTTCTGGCGAAAGGGGAATGTAGATATTGTTTGTGAGAAATATAATGTGGAACAGGTGGAAACGATTGAAGGGTTGGTGTTAACCCTTCTACATAAGCTAGCACAAAATAAAGTGTAATTGTTCCCCGGCCTCTGTGGCATTGCCAACCTTTCTTGGCTCCTAAAAATAAAAATAATGGAGCATTAAATGGCTTTAACCCGCCAGTGGCTGGGACTTAAAACTAAGGAGAGATATGAAATCGACTGCGAGTATGTTAGATTGGGGCAAGCAAGGGCTTGATCCTGCTGTGTTTGATGATCAGGGGAAATTAAAACCTGAACACAAAGAACATATTCTCTCCAAATTATATAAGAAGTTGGAGGATGCCGGGCTTCAGCATTATGCGGAGTGGATTGATACGATCCACATCATAGGCAGTTTAACTTCCTATCGGTATGCTAAGGCTACAGATGTAGACATCCATCCTGTTGTCAATTTAGAAAAGTTCCTGGAAGCAGAAGAACAGGAGTTAGATTTCCAGGGAGCATCAGATCTCTTGAATGAACTTGGTAAAGAGTTGAGCCGGGAAGAGACTGAGGTGTTAGATGGGACTAATCATGAGATGGAGTATTACTTTGAAACCTATTTCTTTGAAGATGGGGAACAATTGTGGATCACTCTAGCGGAGACAACTGAGGGGGATTATGATGTTTTGACAGAGGAATGGACCAAGGATCCTCTCTTTGTGGACTACGATTGGGATGCTGACACTATTTACAGTACAGTTCTAGAAGAAGCGAAGGATTTGGCCAACGAGTTTGATGTGAATATTGGAGAGATCAAGAGGGAGCTTACTGACATAGATCTGTTAGAGCAGTCTTTGCAGTCGTTTAAGAATCAGCCTAAGCAATCTAAATTCTTCCTAGAGAAGATTGAAGAGAAGATTGATACGATTGAGGCTGACATTTTAGAGATGGCGGATAAAGGTGAGGCGGCACACGATGAGAGAGTGGAACAGTTTGAGGGTAATGACGAAGATCTAGCTAAAGGAGTTAAGTTTAAATATTTACAAAGGTATGGTTACATTTGGTTATATAAACAATTAAAAAAACTATTTGAGGAAGAGACGCCACCAGAATTAACCCTTGACGAGATACCACAGGTCAAAAAAATAATAAAGGAGTTTAAGATGAGTGAAAATTTATTCCAGATTCTATCAGTGCTGAAGAAGCAGGCATCCCATTTTAAGGATGAGGCCTCTTATATTGAGAGCAGTGTTCTGAAAGAACTGGGGATGACTCCGCCCAGTGCTGGAGTAGTGCCTGTTTTTGTCCAGGGTTCAACTGAGGGGAAGGAATTTATATCTGTGGTGGCCACTGACGGGGAGCTGAAAGGTCAACGGTTTAAGGTATCTGTGGCGGATCTACACAAATTGAGTTTTAATCTTGATGAATACTCTAACGAATATCAAGAAGCTGTCCGGGAATATTTTATGGAACATCCGGAAGCCAAGATGGATACAGTGGAGACGGCATCTGGAATTCGCCAGGCTATGTTGGGGAAGAGGGCGAAAAACGTTTTGTTGGAGAAAGAGAAAGACTTCAATACTTTTAAACAATTCTTTGTGGATGCTCAGTTGAGTGCGGTAGAAGATTGGTATACAGAGCGTTGTCCGGAAGTCTATGCTGCTGCCATAGAGCTTAAGAAGCAGGAAGAGATAGAAAGTAAACAGATTCAAGATCTGTATAAGAAAACAATCGCATCATTAAACGGGGAGACAGAGCCGCTCATTAAAGATCTTTCGTCTTTTAACAGCGGGTCAGCTGCGGTTCCCGCCAAAAAAACTAGCAGTTTTGACTCGCAGACCTATAATTGGATTAAGGCTGTTCTAATTAATGATGAGGCTTCTACTGACGAACAATTGGTACAGCATTTTATCAAAGAAGGTCCGATGACTAAGGAAGAAGCTGAGTGGTGGGTAGGGAAGCGGAATGAATTTTTGGCTTGTCTCCCTCAAAATGAGCCAGACTTTGAAGAAGAATTTGAGAGAGCTTTCCCGGACGAAGAAAAGAAAGAGGCTAGCCTTACTTCGGTAGTTCAGTCTATGGAGCATGCTATTGCTGGAGGATATGCTCAGATCCCTTACGCCAAACGGCAAGGGAATTGGGAATATTATCTAGATGATAATTATATTCTGCATGTTAAATATTATGCTACAGAGGTGATTACTGCGGACTTTAATGCTAAGAAGGTGTTGAAGGTCACTACTGGTGGTTACAATTCGGTATCAACCAAAGCTGGGATCACCCGGGCATTGGCTGAACTGAAGGGGTTGGGTTATGAAGTCCCAGAGATGAAAGGGTATGAGACTGAGGCTTCTATAAATAAACAGCCCGTTAAATTGGATAGTGATGAAAATTCTGCTACAGTAAGATGTAATAATTGTGGTTGGGAAGGTGTTGAGGAAGATTTGAAATTATTTAAGGATAAAGGGGAATTTGTAAAGGGTTGTCCTAACTGTGATCATTTAGATCATGCTTTGATGGATATAAAGCGAGAGAGTAAGTTTTTTATAAACAAACAGTCTGCCAAATTGTATAACGAAAATCCTCAAGGGGTGTTTAATTTCACTCTTGAGCTTGAAGAAGGGGAGTCTAAAGCCGAGGTGATGCGGCAACTTCAGCGGGCAAGCAAGGGGAATTTGTTTATGTCTGATGAAGATCGGGCTGGTGAAGGGAAAAGTAATGTTATAAATTTTTATGTTTATGCAAAATCTCTTGAAGAGGCGAAGAACGTTTTCTCTTCTGTTTTAGGATCTTTAGGGCAAAAAGCAAAGTTAAGCAAGCAGTCAAGTAGTATAGGTATTGACTATCAAAGTAAATTCACGACAGAGGAAGAAGATGAGATAAAGGATCATGTTTGTGAAAGAATTGCCGATGCGGTATTGGAAGGTTATAGTGAAGGGGAAATTTTTATTGAAGAACTTTCAGGTGATAAGGCCGTAAAGGGTTGGTTTAAGATTGACATAGAAGAAGATGAAAATGAAGAAGATGTAAGAAATGCTGAGGTTGCTAGATTGATCCGGAAAGGTTATTCTTCCGGATATAACCCGACTTTTGAGTGGAGTGCTAATGTGTGGGATCTGAATGAGCCAGAGGGGAAATCTAAGAAGAAGAAAGCGAAATCTGAACATAGCGATATAGTACAAATGATGCAGATAGACAATAATTTGTTTGTAGCTAAAGATAGAGATGGCCATGTTAAATATCAAGGCACCAGGGATGAAGTAAATAAATGGATTGATGATAGGAAGAAGGAGAGGGGGGACTCTATGCAGAGAGAGTCTGTAAAAAAAGAGCAGGTGTTTCTCTCTTACGATGAATCGGATATTGCTGAAGCTGAGGTAGAATTTAGGATGTCTGAGCCCGGGGAGTTTGACTACATATTAGATAAAGTTGAATATGAAAAGGAAGATGGAACGACAAGTGATCTATTAACCTTATATGACGAGGTAGGGCATGATAGCCAAAAGTTTATAGCTAAAGTTAAAGAGCTTGGCCTATGGGAAGAATTTGAGGAGAAGGTCCGGGAACAGGTTTATAAGGATACAGATTTCTTACAGTTTGCCTGGCAAGATCTGATTACAGAGTTGGACTCTGAGCTTAAAAAGCGTAGCCCTTCTGGCGTATGGTATGTCAAGGGTAGGAATATGGGCTGGCAACATCGGGAAGGAGATAAATCTTTTAAGGCTGATTCTGCAGAAGAATGGTTAAAGGCGATATTACCAAATACCGATACCTCCTTTGATATTTATGAACTGCCGAATAATGGCTTGAAGATGGTTGTTTTCCATCATGATGCCCCTACTGGAGAAACCTACGAGGCTTACCCAAAAGAGGCTTGTGCTATTTGTGGAGAGCCAGCGGACAAGAAAATAAAAGGCGATTGGTATTGCCAGGATTGTGCGGAGAATGAAGGTATCTGGCCTAAGGAGAAGAAGGAATCTGCCAAATTATTTACCTATAACGTTATGTTGGATGGCAAAGAAATAGATACCGTTTTCTATAAGCAGGAGCAGGATCCGGAAGAAGTTAAGAACTCTTTAATTGACCATGACGGGTATGATCCCCGGATAGTGGTTGTCCTAGAAGGAAAAAAGGAAAAGGCTTTGTGGCCTAAGAAGGCGAGATTAGACTTCCAGATAATAAAAGAAGCAACGAGGTCTTTTAAGGACATAAAAGAGTTACAGAAAGAAGTCCAAGATAATGATCTTCACCCTGGAGACTATATAAAAGTTGGCGGGGTAGAATATGTGATGGTTGAATATAGTGCGATTTCTTATAAGCGGCCTGGAGGTGGAGGTGGATCCCGGTATGTTTCTTATGCCGATTCAGACACTTTGACTAAAGAAATAAATATAGATTATGAAGAAAAGACAGTGAGGGAAGATGAGGCAATGATTGATTGGACGGAGAAAATTGCTCCTAAGATAAAGAAGGAGTCTGAGGTTGTCCAGGCACCACCGTTTAAGGAATGGTGGGTAGACAACAAGGTGAAGCCAGAATATAAGCAGCAGTATGAGGAGTATGCCAAACAGGAGACTGATCGGGGGGAGAAGCCGAGGAGTTATGATGAATGGGCTTCTGATTATTATGATGCGATGCTGGAGAAGTCTACAACCGCTTCGTTGATCAGAAAATCAATAAAATATAGTGAGCTGCCGGACTTTAAAGATTTTCATCCAGAGGAGTTGGAAGAAGGTTATCGGTTGATGGATATTGATTATAAAATCTGGGATAGTTTGGGGGCATTAGGCAGCCGGGATATAACAGATTTTCCTGAAAAGAAAAATGCTTATTTAGAAGAAATACAGAAACGTTTCCCAAATAAAATTCCGGCTAAGTTTTATAAGCTTTTTGAGAATGAGAATTACCATCTTTTGAATGAGGCTTTATCTAAATTGGATCTATTTGTTCCTCATATTGATGGAATAACTTATTACCAACTTAAGGCTTCTCTAGAAAGAAAAGCTTATGTGGAGAAAGTTCCTGGGCACAAAAACTCTAAAGGTGAATTGGCCGAATGGGTTATCAAGTCTCACGAGACCGATAAGATCTTGAGTTCACATAAGACAGAAGAGGCAGCGAATCAACATCTTAAAGATATGCATGCTCATTCATAGGGAGATTTGATGGATATTACCCAAGACATTAAAGGTGTGTATGATAATGGAGGGGAGTACAACGACCGTTATACTGTAGTCTTTAACGATATAGTTAATGAGAATTTGGGTACTTTTCTCTCTTTAGGGTTGAGTGATAATCCGAGTGGTGCGGAAGGTGTATCTATCTGGACAGAATCTTCCCTGCCGAATTCTTATTTAGGGAAAAGGATTGAATTTGCGGAGTTGCCAGACAAACTTAAGAAGTATGTTGAAAAACAATATTATGGCAAAACAGCTTCTTTGGAGGGGATGAAGAAAATGGCTGATGTGAGTTGGGATCAGGAAGAAGTGTTAAAGGAATTGGTTGAAGAATTCGGTAAAGACTCTAAAGAGGAAATTGAAGGATCTCTGGATCTGGAAAAAGGTAGATATTCTAGTTGGGGGCATTGTGGCTCTTTCACTTTTGGGGGAATTGAATACAATTTAATGGAGAGCGAAGATGACGCTGAACAGATCGCTTTTGAGTTAGTTAAAGATGACTTGGTTGACCAGCCGGAAATATTTACCCAATCTTGGCTACAAAGTTATATTGACGAGGATCGTTGGATGGACGATCTAGAGGGGGATTTGAGGACTTGGGTGGAAGAAGAGCCGAGCTCTTATACTGCCTTTATTGATAATGAGGACCCCGCAGAGGAAGACGGTACCTATTCTGAAGATCAAATTGATAGAATGGTGGAAGGATATAAGGAGGACATTTTAAAACAAGGGTTATTGGATTGGATGCAGCATGATCTGGGATATGAAGGGGATGAGTTGGCCAAACAGATGACCCCTTATATAGACCTTAACGAGGCTGCTCAAGGAGCTATTGACACAGATGGCTGGGCACATTTTTTATCTTTGTATGATGGGGATTATAACATTACCAAGAATGGATTAGTTTATTTCAGGGAATAGGAGTAATTAATGGATGAATCGATTTTTACATATGTAAATCCCAATATAACTGAAAATCCCTTTGCTCAACAGCCACAAGCTCCTCAGGAAGCACGCCAGCGGTTTAAACAGGAGAAGAAGTGGATTGTGGATGATGAGGGTGCGGAGATAGCCACTAAGCGGTATGTAGAGACTACCGGGGATCAATTTGGGGCTTACTTTAAGAAGAAGATATATAAGAAATTCCCAACTAGGGAAGAGGCGATAGCTTATCTGGAACGCCAGGCTTTTGCTCGGAAGAGGTTCCAAGTCTATGCTAAGTCAAAAGGTTGGATCAGGTTTTCCCAGATGGACCCTATTCTTCTTAATGGTTATATTGCTGAGCTTCAGGGGGAATTTTTACGGAGTATAGCCGAGAAGGGTGTAGAGAATGTTAACGTTTCTGATACGATTTTGTCTTTTCAAAAAAGTAAAAGGTTAAGCCGGGAAACAATGATTGATATTTTAGATAAGATGACTCAAAATGGAGATATATTAAAGGAAACTTTTGAAACATATAAATCTGTTATTCAAGAGCCAGTTGAAGTAGCAGCGGCTAAAGATGAAAGTCTAGAAAATATTAAGAAACAGATTGTCGGACTATTTCCTCAACTTAAAAAATATGATTTTGTTCTCCGGCCAGGGGATAAAGAAGGCGAATATTTATGGCAAGGTAAAGAGGGGGAAGAATTATATGGCCATATCTATAAAGTGAATATTGAAAATAAAACTTTAGAGTTGGAGGATTAAATGCCAGTAGATCAACTTAAACATAGTGAGCAAGAATTATTGAATTTGAGTGCCCAAGCTATTCCAATGGGTGCCAAATATACAGGGGCACAGACTAATACGGTAGTTATAACCCCTTCAGGTTCAACGTCGGTCGTTTGTGTCATTGGGATGGTGGTTTCTATAGATGCTGATGGCACTTTCTCCTTAAACGACAATTCCACATCTCCGGTCACAGTTTATCCTACAACGACTGTGAAGGCGGGGATTCCTTTGGTGATTACGGGTTTAACTATATATCGTGGAGTTGCCGGGAAGAATGTGAGGTTGACATCTTCAGGATCTATCTCTGTTATGCTTTGGTATTATGAAGATACGGAAGATACAGCTGCACCAGTATAGAGGTGGTTATGAAAAGAAAGAGATGGTTTGACAAACCGCTAATGCAAAAGAATGATTATGGTTCAACAAAATCTGGAAGTGGCAGGGGGTGGTATGAGATGAAAAAATTTGCCGATGAGTATATGGATTATTCCATAGAGAAGGTTAAGGAACAGAACCCGGAACTGGGGCCAGAAGAGGTGATAGATAAGATTTCTGGTTTAGTCAAGAACCATATTGCGGAAGACGACCTGGTTAGGATTAAGAACTCTGATGAGGTAGGTATAGTTGCCTCTTTGAGTAATGGGAAATATGTAATTGATTGTGGGGATCATTTCCGAAAAGAGGAATTCTCCAATCTCCTGAAACTTACAGTGGCGGACATTGATGATAGCGTGTTCTATCGCAAGCCCTACAAAAAAGCGGAAAGTGTATGGGTGGATACCAATCCAGTCAGAGAATGTTTGAATCTTGTGCTAGCTGACATCCCTTTTGCGGATAAAATTGCCAGCTTGCCAGATACCAACTCTTCTGTTTGTGTGTTCACGGATGGGGTAATTGGCCGGGAGGCTTTTGTTAAGACGGCCAACAAGAAAGGCAAGATCGTAGGAGAATGGGGCGGAAACGGATATCAGGTGGAGTTTGCTGATGGTACCCGTTCAGTGAGATGGCTCCAGGAATTGTTTATTTACTAGAATCTTAATAGAATAGAAGGGGCGAATGAACAAACCCAGACTGCTAGTCCAGATGATAGTCAGGAATGAAGCTGACCGTTATCTAAAAGAAGTATTGAAGGAAATATCAAAATCCGCTGATGAGATTATTATATTAGATGATAACTCTACAGATAATACGGTGGAGATTTGCCGTTCTTTTCCAAAAACATATGTTGAAACCAATACCAAATGCGAATTCGTTGTGAATGAGTCTAAATTGCGAGAGAGATTATGGGAGTGCCTGCGACTGAGAGCGAGAGATAAAGACTGGGTTTTAACTCTAGATGCCGATGAAATATTTGATGAGGCGTTCCACGCCGAACTGCCTAACCTTATGTCGTCATCTTACGATTGGGTGTCATTCCATTTACTTGATTTATGGAATAGAAAAGAGTACAGGAGAGATGGGTTTTGGAGTCCAATCGTAACTCGCTTATTCAGATTCAAAGACCTGCCATATGGTATCTCGGGAGAGATACACTGCAAAAATATCCCTCGCTATGTATATGAAACAGACAATGGAATATGTCGATCAGACATTACCTTGAAACATCTTGGTTATCTACGGGAAGAGGATAGGGAGAAGAAGTTTCTATTCTACTCGCAGAAGTCCGTTGGGTTGGACTATATACACACACAAAGTATCCATGCTGAACCCAAACTAAAAAAAATCAATGGGAAATATTATAACAAGCAAATAATGATAGCTGTTCCAATTAAAGATCGTGAGTGGTGCCTCAAATCTTTCTTGGAAGGGGTTTTTAATATTGATTATTTGCGGAAATATATTACTTTATATTTTATTGTGAATGATAGTACAGATAACACCTTTAACATCCTTAAGGATTGGAAGAATCTGGTTAGCAATTACTATAAAGATGTAATTATAGAAGTGAAGAATTTTGGCAACAGTTCTTTAAAAGAACACGATTGGGACGATCAGAAGCTACAGAATATGTCTGTCTTGCGGAATATGTATTTGGTTAAAGCTAAAGAGCTGGACATGGATTATGTCCTGGCAATAGATAGCGATGTTCTTATTAAGGACCCTGTCTTATTGAATCACTTGCTTAACTTGGATCGTGATGTGGTGGCTGAATTGCATTGGGCTAAGTGGGACATCTTTACTCACCCAATGCCGAATGCCTGGATCTGGGGACAGTATGAGATCACCAAACAATGGCTGGCTTTACTTAAAAGGCCATCTTGTTACCCGGCAGGTGGAGTTTGTGGGTGTACGTTGATCAGCCGGGATGTGATTGAGGCTGGTGTAGACTATAGTCGGATTTACAATCTTCCAGAGGAAATACGGGGGGAAGACAGGTTCTTTTGTATAAGTGCCCATGCCCACAAGTTTACTACTTGGATAGACACCTGTTATCCTTGTGAGCATATGGAGATGGATCCGGTCTTAAAACTTAAAAAGTTGACTCAGAGGAAGAAACACACCATTTCCTTTGGGATGATGGTCAAGAATGAGGAAAATTACATACAGCAGGCGATTTCCTGCATAAAGCCTATAGTGGATGAATGCATTGTTGTAGATACGGGCAGTTTTGACAAGACGGTGCCGCTAGCAAAGGATTTAGGGGCCAAAGTGATAGAGACGACCTGGGAGAGGGACTACTCTAAGCCAAGGAATTTGTACTTAGAGGCCGCCACTGGCGATTGGATTCTATATCTGGATGCGGATGAGTATATCCGGCCAGAGGATTTAGGGAAGTTGATTGATCTGGTAAATGATGATACGGTTGATGCTTATCTCTTTACAGTGAAGAACTTCCTTGAGGACCCGGGGAAGAAAGATAAGGCCAAATATGCCCTTACTGAGTCATACAGGCTCTTTAAGAGATCTCCGGCTATAAGATTCACCAGGACAATCCATGAAGGGATAGAAGATTCTCTGATAGCGGAATCGGAAAAGAGAGAGGTTAAGATTAAGGCTACTGACATTCCGATATTGCATTTTGGTTATATCCGGGAAGATTGCAAAAATAAACACAAGTTCTACGCAGAACTCTATGAAGAACGGCTTAGGAAAGATGAACGGGATGAAGAGGCTGCGATGAGCCTGGCTCTACATTATCTAAGTGAAAAAGAAATTCGTAAAGCAGAAGATATTTATTTGCGGGTGATCTATCATAATAATGCGAATTGGCGGGCATTGAACAATCTGGGGGTAATCTTGCGGCACAAAGAAGATTGTTCGGAAGCCAGGTCGTATTTTGAGGCAGCTAGAGATTATATGCCTAAAAACATTAATCCTTTATATAAGTTAAAAGTTGAAGAGAATTTGAATGCGGTTAAAAATAAGAACCTTATGGAAGACGTAATCGCATAGGAAAGCCGAAAGAGGTGCCACAAGACAGGGGGAGGTGTTATTCTGAATGTCTAAATAGGGCACAAAGAGTGAAAATTAATCAGGAGGTAACAATGGTAGACGAGAAACCTAAAGGCAAGAAATGGCTGAAATGGCTGATTGGCGTCATTGTGGTCCTAGCTCTCATCTGGGCTGTGATGGCTATAGTAAAACCTAAACCTGTCGCAGCGGCAGAGTTGGGCGGAATTGTAAGCGTGTTCACGCAAGACAAGCAAGACTCTAATGTAACTAACGTGAAAGACAACCTGATCAGATTAGATCTGACACAGGCGATTGACAAGAAAACCAGTTTGAAGATTGAGACTGACCTAGTTCGTGGCAAAGCAATTGTCAACGAGGGCTGGATCAATTTGAAATTGGCTGACAAAATCAATCTAAAGGCTGGCAAGTTCTTGCTGCCAGCTGGTTATGCCTCACAACTTTCCCCGGCTGACCAAAAGCTAATAATGCAACCGCTTTTTGGTAATGCCTACGACAGTGGTGTAGGTCTTATTGGTACAGCAGGTCCAGCGGACTATTCCGTTGCTTTGGTTAATGGTGATACCAAAAATAACACCTACGACCTTAATGGAAAAGTCTCAATGGATTTCCTGCCAGAGTACAAAGTCAATGCTGGTATTTCCTATATTTCAGGAAATGCAGGCGTAGATAATGAAAAGTTCCAGACCATTGGCATTGGTGCAACAGCTGTGGTATCTAAAGTCGCTTTGATGGCGGAAGCCTTCCAGAGTAAAGATGTTTTGGACATCTCTAGTAAGGATATATATATCCAGGCTAGTATGGATCTGAAGACTTGGGAACCAGTTGCTAGAATCGAAAGAGTTAATCCTAATATAGAAACTGATAACGAGGCAGTCACTACGACTACTATAGGGGTTAATATCCCGGTTTATGCAGCGAAGTTGTCTATCAACTATGAGATGCCGAGGGAAGTTGAAGAGATCAACAACGATCGGTTAATGGCTCAGCTATTGGTGAAGTTCTAGTTCTTTGAACTAAGATGAGAATAGGATTGTTGAGGGAAACACTGAGTGGTTAGTCGCCATTCTTTAGGGGGTTAGCGAGTGTGGAGAGGAAAGCCTGGACACACAAACTGATAAATCCCAGACCTAACTATCAAGGTGCAATCCGGGGCTGGAGAATCCAGATAAGCCAAAGACTCTGAAAAGAGAAACTAGGTAAGATGACACCCAACATGATAGTAACAATCCTTTTTCTTCTCCTTTTAAGACCTTAAATGGTTAATAAGTGAGCTTGCCCACTTTAATTGGTAAGTAAATAAAAGGCTGTGGAAACAGCTAATAGGAGGCTGCAAATGTATAGAAGTGGCTATGTAGCAAGTGTACGGTGTAAGGGCAAGAATTATGAGGGGGATACGATCCGTCTGCCGTTCAATGCAGAGTACGAACTTTTTCTCAAGAACAAAACAGATAAGGATTGTGTGTGTGACATCTATGTGGATGGCAAGAGGATTGGCAAGCATGAGTTAATCATCAGGGCTCACTCAGACTATTTACTGGAGCGGTTTATAGGTGAGAGTTTAACATCCGGTCAGAGATTTAAATTTGTTCCTTTAACAGGAGATGAAGTCTCTGACAAGAAGAATCCGGAGAATGGGATTATAGAGGCAAGGTTTTATCCGGCTAGAAATTATGACTGGCGTACAGTGAAGAAGCCGGATCCGATAGTGATAGAGAAACACATCTATCATCACGAAGATCATTATTACCATCCTCCATATTACCATCCCAGGCCTTATCAGCCATATCCAATTTGGTATTATGTTGGAGATAATCTTAATTGGAATGGGACTATTGGTAGCGGGACAACAACAAATTGTACACTTGGGCTTGACAATATAGCGAGTGGCTGTTCCCATACTTTTGATTCTAATTCTCTTAAGTTTACCAGCAGTCTTGATTCAAAAGGCGTTGGCGAGAACGTTGAAACTAAGTTGGCTATCCAACAGGAAGAGGCCGGGGCAACAGTAGGTGGGAGTGAAAGCCGACAGGTTTTTGGGGAAGCAGATATAGATGTGGACCGTAGTATAGTTACAGTCATCAAATTAAAGATTGTAGGTTATTCAGCTGAGGAAGATATTGAAGAATTGAAAGGTTTTTGTGGCAAATGTGGAATAAAGATTTCTTCTGAGAATGATAAGTTTTGCCGCAATTGTGGAGAAAAAATAAAATAGGAAAGGAGAGAGGATAATGAAAATTTTAAAATGGGTAATAATTGTGGTGGTGCTTATTTTAATTGTATGGGCAATTAAGGCAAAGGTTAATTCAATAAAAGTAGCACCAGCTGTCTCAACAGGTACTGTGGCAACAGAAATAGCGAAATAGGAAGTGGGTGGAGGTAGTGAAGCAAAAAGTCCTCCTCACTAGTTGATTAATGCAGATCTGGCTTCCACCCCTCCCTTTTAACTGAATATATTGGTGAATGAATTTTTGATTAATTCTTTTAAGAAGAGTTATAAATGCCCAATTTTCCTACAACACTAGATGACAATGCTTCGCTACATGTAGCGAAGAATAACTTATATACGACATTATCTTCTCAACTTCTGATCGGTGAGACTACCACTATGACAGTGGCATCTACTGTAGGTTGGGACAGTTCAGGATATCTCTCTGTAGACAATGAAATCATCTATTATGCCACCACTGATGCAACTCATTTCTTAACTTTAACCAGAGCAAGAGACAACACTTCTGCTGCACAGCATGAAGTAGGAGCAGTTGTAGAATTAAGACCTGTGGCAATGCATCATAATGATCCCAAGGATGCTATTGTTGCTTTAGAAACAAAAGTTGGAGTGGACAGTTCTGCTGTCATTACATCTTTAGACTATCAATTGAAAAGCTCCTCATCTGTAAATCCAGGTCATTTACATGACACATTACAGAATTTGACTTTGACTGGTGGAGCAGATAGTACAGCAAAATTGTCTGTGGTTGCATCTGATACTACTCATGTTGTTGATGTGGATGTGATAAGCAAGAAACTAAAAGTTAATAATGAGCTGGAGTTTCAAACTGACTCTATCATATCAAATTCATCAGGAGTTTTAACTATAGGAAGTGCATCAGCACAAACCTATTTTGGTCCAGATGGTGGTGCTACAGATCATCATATCTTTTTAGAGAATGGATCTATAGCTGAGAGATATACAAATTCTGCATCTGCTGTTGCAGTAGGACAAGCTGTTTATATATTAGCAGCTGACACAGTTGCTTTAGCAAAGGCTGATGCAATAGCAACTATGCCAGCTATAGGAGTGGTTGTTGCTACTCCTACAACTACATCTTGTTTTGTTTCTAAGATTTGTAGAATTGGTGGGCTTAGCTTTGCTTCTGCAGGGTTGAATGTTTATATCTCAACTGCAACAGCTGGATCTCTGCAAACATCTGTTCCATCTGGAGCAAATGCTGTGGTTCAAAAGGTTGGGAAATCTAGGAGCACAACAGATTTAGATATCAATATAGATCAGCAGTTTTTAGTTTTACAATAAGGACATCTATGTATGGCAAATCAAGAGATTGATTATATGGAATATTCTACTGATGTATTAGCTCAGGATGCATATGTATCTGATGCTGGTGGAGTAGCTACAGGTGGAACAATAACTACAGTTGATGGAGATAAAGTTCATACATTTACTTCTAGTGGAACTTTTACTCCAGCAAATTCAGGAAATGTTAGAGTTCTGGTTGTAGCTGGAGGAGGTGGTGGTGGATCTCGTATTGGTGGTGCAGGTGGAGGTGGAGGTGTCTGCTATCAAGCAGTAAGAGCAGTAACAGCTGGTACACCTTATACAGTAACAGTAGGGTCTGGTGGAGCTAGAGGAACTGGTGCAAGCTCACTGTCATCTGGCACAACAGGAAATAACTCTATTTTTGACACAATAACAGCTCTTGGCGGTGGCGGGGGTGGAGCTTATGGAGTTTCTAGTGGTAAGAATGGTGGATCAGGTGGCGGTGGCAGCTATAGCAATACAGCTGCTGGTACAAAAACTCAAGGAGACTCTGGAGGAGCTACAGGATATGGAAATAATGGGGGAGCTGGAAACAACACATATCTTTATCAAGGAGCTGGAGGCGGTGGAGCAGGAAGTGTAGGAGAAACAGTTCATGATAGCAATGGTGGTAATGGAGGAGCAGGATATTCAAGTGATATTTCTGGCTCTGCTGTAAGTTATGGCGGTGGAGGCGGAGGATGCTCAAATTCTGGAACTCCTGGAACAGGAAATGGCGGAGGAGGTAATGGAAGTTCTGGATCCAGCAATGCTTCAGATGGAACTTCTAATACAGGCGGTGGCGGTGGAGGAGCAAGGAATATTTCAGATTCAGGATCTGTAGTTGGTGGTAATGGAGGATCTGGAGTTGTGATAGTTAGGTACACTCCTGTTGCAGATTATCAGTGCTACAGTGAGTCCACGATAAAGACTCAAGGATCCTATTCTTTAAGGTGTGTAGGATCAGTTTCAACTAGTTTAAATAAAACTTTAGTTAAAACACTTTCTACTCATTATAATTTAGAAAATGTTATGTCTCTGTATTTTGATCTTCGTGCTAGCAGGACAGGTGGAAATATTAAGATTGGATTACACAATGCTCAGTCATCTGGTGGAACAATAACTACATTTGACAGATATACCATTCACACCTTTACTTCTAGTGGAACTTTTGTTCCCTCGGTGTCGGGTGACATTTCTGTTCTGGTTGTAGCTGGAGGAGGTGGTGGGGGCTCTCGTATTGGAGGCGGTGGTGGTGGAGGAGGAGTCTGCTATCAAGAGTCTAGGGCTGTAGTTGGAGGGACATCTTATACAGTAACAGTAGGGTCTGGTGGTGCTGGTGGAGTCGGGAAGAGCTTGTCACCAGGAACGACAGGAAATAATTCTATTTTTGATACCATAGTCTCAAATGGCGGTGGTGGTGGAGGAGCCTATGGATATTCGAATGGAAAGAGTGGCGGATCTGGAGGTGGAGGAGTCTACAGCAATAGAACTGCTGGATCTAAAACTCAAGGAGATATTGGTGGAGCATCAGGATATGGTAATGATGGAGGAACAGGAAATAATAGCTATTATTGTGGATCTGGTGGTGGTGGAGGAGGAAGTATAGGAGTTTCTGTTAGTGCTGATGCTGGTGGAAATGGAGGAACAGGATATTCAAGTAGTATATCAGGATCTTCTGTTTCATATGGCGGTGGTGGTGGCGGATGTGGAAATACAGCAAATGCTGGAATAGGAAGAGGTGGCGGAGGAGATGGCTCTGTATCTGGAGCGAGTGCTTCAGATGGAACTTCTAATACAGGCGGTGGCGGTGGAGGAGCAAGGAATATTTCAGATTCAGGATCTGTAGTTGGTGGTAATGGAGGATCTGGAGTTGTGATAGTTAGGTACCTAACTAGCTCACAAGCATCATCTGATTGTGATATAGAGATAGCTCCTAGCATTTTGGTGGCAGACTCCTTTCAAACAGTTTATTTGAATTTGTCTGCTATTAGGAATGATTTTAAAAGCAATATAGATAGAATAACTATAACAAATATAAATGCTGATTCTGATAATACTTTTTATATAGACAATTTTTATGCTATAGCAGGAGAAGGTCCTGTTGCTCATCGTATTGCTGGAGTTAATATTCTTGGTGAACTTAGATTTATTTAAGGAGATATAAATGGCTGGAGAAAGGTTTGCAGTATTCAATCCTACAACAGGAAATTTAGACGTGATAGCTGATGGGGACACTGTTCAGGTTACCACAATAGATTTGACAGCTAATTTAACTGTAGCAGGATATATAGGTAAAAAAATAGCTCAAGCTTTACATGGCTTTGTGGTAGGAAATGTTTTAAAATTTGCTGGTGGTGTTTATGCCAAGGCTCAAGCAGATACAGCTGCTAATGCAGAAGTTGTTGGAATGGTCTCAGAGATTGTAGATGGAGGAAATTTTATTATCTCAACTGGTGGATATATAGCAGGTTTGTCTGGGTTAACAGCCAATACTGTGTATTACTTGTCTCCTTCTTCTGCTGGAGCAATTACAGCAACAGAGCCATCTACAGCGGGACAAATATCAAAACCTGTTTTCTTTGCAGTTTCAACAGCAGCTGGATATTTTATTAACTATCGAGGAGTGTCTGTTAATAGTTCTACTTCCTATATCAAAAGTTTTGTGAATGGAGATCTTGTTGCTGGTGTTTTAACTGTGGCTCACAATTTAGGATATCAGTATCTTCTTGCTCAAGTTTATGATGATAGTAATATTTTAATTTTACCAGATGCTATAACACTAACAGATAGCAACAATCTTAGTATAGATTTGACAAGTTACGGAGTTTTATCAGGAACTTGGCATGCAGTGATGGGAGTGTAGTTTATGACATTAAGAACAGGTATTTTAAATCCTTTAGGAAATGTATACACAGTTGATTGGGTTGACTATTCTGGATCATCAACCATTATTGGCTGGCAAGTGGCAGGTAGGACAGAGAAGATTTATTATAAAAAAATAGGAAAATTAGTATTTGTTGCTTTTAATATATCTGGGACAAGCGATTCTGCTTCTGTGTCATTTACAGTTCCATTTACTAATAGTGTTGTTCCTATTCAAGGAGCATTAGGTCAATGTTCTGATGCTGGAAGTGATATCACTACTGCGTGCTTGTATTCTCTTAATGCAAGCTCTTCGACAGTTTCATGTTATAAGAATATGGTAAATGCTGCTTGGACAGGATCAGGAGCTAAATCAGTTGTTGGAAATTTTTGGTATATAATAACTTAAGGAGTTTAAAGATGGGAAGCTCGGCGATAACAAATATTGTAGCAACGAACCCTCAGGCATTAGCCACTACAGATACGCCTATATTTGCCGGTGTTAATTTAGGTGACACCAGCTTAAATGATTATAAAGAAGGGACTTGGACCCCTAAATTGTATGCTGGCGGAGTAGAGATAACTTCATATTATTATCAGACTGGTTTCTACACAAGAATTGGTAGACTCGTGTATTTAAACTGTCAACTTACAATCAATCAGGTAGGAGCAGTAACTGGTGGGCTGACCATTCAAAATTTGCCATACGCTTCAAGCTCAGCAACAAGAAATAGGTCTGTAGCTGTTCTTGCTGGAACCTTTTTAACAGGGCTTGCAGGACAGCATCTGTATGCCTACAATGAAGCTGGAACAACATATTATGATTTGATGTATATGAATGGAGCATCTGGAGCATCCTTAGATCAGACCTTTCTTAATCCAGAAGATACAACATTTTTTCTAACAGGTTTTTATATAGTATAGAACTCTCGTCAAATGAATAGAAAATGCTGTGACTTATCTTTCTGAAAGTGAGTTGGGGGTAAAGTGTTATGGTGTTGAGCTGGAATCATTTTTGGTCAGATATATCTTTGATCATGTATATGCTGTCAGCGTTATTTTTCTTTATTTTAGCTAGTAGATTTTTGCTGAGCAACAGGAAAGAGGCAAGAGCAGTAGGTGTGTTATTTATGGCGGGAGGGATAAAGAGCATTTTGTATATGGTGTATTATGTATTCCAGGATGGTACACCTGCTCCAGTTTGGATATTTGCTGTTGGACACTCTCCTGTTTTAATATCTCTATTCTATCTTTTTTATGTGATCACAGATAGTTCTAATATCTCAAAGGAGAAATAGAAATGGTAAATGATCTTGATGGTTGGAGAGAAGTTATTACAAGCTCGATTAAATCACTGCAAAAAACAGCAGAAGATTTGAAAACTTCTGTTATCATTTCTCAAGGAAATATTGACAAAGCATTTTCGAAATTATCAGACTGTCAGCAATCTCGTTCTGTTTACAGAGAAGGCATAGAAGAAATACTAAAGGAGCAGAAAGAGATCAATAAGAAATTTAATGATCAAATAAATGGTCGTGAAGGTCTTTTTGTTTTTATGGAAAAGCTTAGTCAATCAGTGATAGATTTAAAAGACACAGTTGATACTTATGTAAAATCTACATTTTTTAGTCTCATGGCTGCAGGAGTTTTAGGGATAGTTGGTAAATATTTCAAATGGTGGTAAGAGATGGGAAGATATAATCAGAGTTTGACTCCTTATAACAAGGTCCCATCTGAATATAATTATTCAGAGAACACTTATAGCAAATCTCTTAGTGATAGCATAAGCATCACTGACAATTTTACTGATTTGGTGAGTTATTCCAGGACCCTTACAGATAATGTAGTGATTACTGATTCCCTGTCTAAAATAGCCGATTTTGTAAGACTGGTAGCAGATTCAGTAAGCATTACAGATAGTTTAATAGATACAGCTGACTATATTAGAGCAACAGCAGATGTAGTAGGTATTACAGATAATCTGGCTAGAATTGTCGGTTATGTAGTAACAATCGCCGATCATGTGGCGATAAACGATTTCCTCTCAACTGGGGAAATATACATGAAGTCGGTTTCTGACATAGTAGGGATGACAGATTCTTTAACAAAGACGGTTAATTCGGCAAGGACCATTGCTGATATTGAGGTAATATCTGATACTGTTTCCAGGGTAGCAAATGCCTTAAGGGCTATCTCGGACAATGTGGCTCTAAGTGATTTCCTCTCAACTGGCGAAATATATCTGAAGTCTGTCTCTGATACTGTTGGAATTACAGACAATTTGGATAGGACAGTTTCCTATGTTAGATTGATTGCTGATAGTATGGGAATGACAGATGACTTGGCAAGAGTAGTCGGCTACATAGTTTTCTTATCTGAAAATGTAGGAATAACAGATAATTTATCTTATGGCCAAGGATTTTACAGGGGAATATCTGATACAGTTGGAATGACTGACAATGTAACAAAAGCATACCAAGCAATAAGGATAATTCAGGATCAAATGGGGTTATCTGATGCTATTGTGTACCAGTTTATTTCAGGAGTGCAAAGAAGAATATATCTTATGGGAGATGACATCTTTATCAGAAGGAGATTCTAATGAACTCTTGTCCTTCTTGTGGTAGTATGGAAATTAAAGATTTGGAATATGACGGGAATTCAGGAAAATTTAAGTGCAAAAAATGCAAGAAAATGTTTAACTGGTGGGCATTCTCGCAAACTATATTTACAGAAGAGGTAAAGTATGGCAGTAGATAATTTTTGGGAAGAATTGAAGAATAAATTTAAAAAAGGTAAACCTGAAATGGAAGATCAGATGGGGATTAAAGATGAGGTTTCTTATGAACTATATGATGAAAATGGAAAGTTAAAGCAAACATCTAATAAGGAGGAAATAAATGAGTAAGAAAAGTATAAAAAGTAAAGCTAAATATCGGGTTGTTGGTTCATACATTCAGTATGATAGTAGTGGAAATGAAAAGCAATCAGGTGATATCTGTAACTTAGTAACAACAAGTGGAGATCAATGGATTGCGGATCTTTTAGCTGATACTCCAACAAAGGTATTATTTACCAATGCTTATATGATTTTAGGTACAGGATGGGCTGGATCTGCTAAAAGTGATACTTGGGTAACTACAGGATATGCCGGTAATGGTAAAGTTATGGATGCAGCTTATCCTACAGCTCTGCTTGCAGTATTAACATTCAGGACTACATTTTCTGCTGGTGAGGGGACTTCTAATGGAATAGATGAAGCTGTGATTGCGAGTGCAAATTCTGATGGAAGTGGTGGAAATCCTGGTGCGGCATATATACTTGCACACGGACAAATTACGCCAGAAGTAAATAAATCAGCAGGTGATACGCTAGTTCTAACCTGGACTGTGACATATTTAGGAGCATAATAGATAAATAGGAATAACCCAAGCTACACTATAAAATGTGTAGCTTGGGAAGAAGCTAATCTTATAAAGCAAGAGGTTTAACTATGTGGATGTTAGCTGGTGGTATAAAAGTTCTTCCTTGTTATTTTGAGGACAATAACCAAGTGGCTGTGGTAGGTAAAGCACTTAATACTATCCATTTTAATATTTATTATGTGGATGGTACTACTAGCCTATTACACGATGCAACCATAGAGCTTGGATTGGGATGGTATGGATATTCTTATACAGATACAGTTGGAGTAGATTTCATCTACAATGCAGTTGACACAACCACTACTTATAAGAACTTCCCTGGGGCTTTTATAGAATTACAAGTAAAATCTGTTGACAATGTATGGACAGATACACCGGGAAGAGTCTGGGCAAATGCCACTAGAACTTTAACCTCTTTTGGAACACTAGTAGCAGATATATCTACAGCAGTATGGACAGCCACAACAAGAACTTTAACGAGCATGGGGACAATAGTTGCAGATATATGGAGCTATTTGACAACCAGCATAACCACATCAGGAAGTATAGGAAAATTTATAATAGATAAATTGAATGCACTTACTGGTGGTGGATCTACAGGATATGTGGTCACCATTCAATACTATGAGACAGCTACAACCACGCCAATTATTCAGGCTCAATCAGTAGTTAGAACTTCTGACGACTCTGTGGTTGTAACACAGATGACCACTGGTGTTGATGGTAAGGCTATATTCAATCTCCCTGCAGGGACTTACCATATATTTACTTATAAGTTGGGTGTATACTCATTTACTCTTCCGGAAATTCTTGTGGTAACTGGGGCGACTTCGGTAACTTACTATGGGTCTCCTTTTGTTGTTCCTTCCCCGTCTATCCCGGGAGTGTGTAGGGTATATGGGTGGGAATATAAGCCAAATGGGTTGCCTTATCAATCCATATTGGTTACGGCCCAATTGCAGGATGGCCCATATTTTGCTAGTACTGTTGGGATCTTGGTGACACAATTGTCTACTTATACAGATGTAAATGGATATTGGTATCTTGACCTAACAAGGTCAATAAATATGCTTCCAGTGGGAGCAAAATATCTAATTGAAATAGCAGAGCAGAATTATAATAAAGAAGTGACAGTTCCCGATTCAGCTACAGCTAACTACAAAGACTTAACTTAAATTTAAGGGAGGTTTTGTATGACTAAAGGGTCTGGTAAAGGAAAGAGGGCGGGGAAGCAAGCTTGTTCTCCAAAGACGAATAAATCAAAATATTATTACACCTTAATTGAAAGATATGGGAGGGTGGGCGGGTATAGTGATAGACATAGAGGATCTTTGTGAGGTGGACTAAATGGCGTTGCTTCAAATAAGTGGAGTGATAGTTGCATATGATAAAATAAGTAACCATGTAGACATTAATTGGACGGCTAGTACAGAAAGTCCTGATGGTTATAATTTGTATCGTAGGCCTGTGCCTTATGGTTTTACGACATCATATGACAAAGTAAATACTACGTTGATAGCAACAAATTCTTATGTGGATTCCCCGGATTTTGTCTTGTCTAATGAGTGGTATTATTGTATTACTCAGGTTAAAGGGGCAGAAGAATCGGCTCTACAAGGTGCTGGGGTAACTTGGTTGCCCTATACTATTTTTACGGGACAAACAAACCTAAATTATCCTTATTTGCCAGATAATATTGGAATGGATTTTTATTTTGATGAGATAAGAAGAAGACATACTTGGATGATAGAAAATGATGGAGAGGACATAACTTTTTACAAAAGAAGGTGGGAGGGGGAGAGGTGCCCTTGTGTGCAAGAGGAGGGGGAAGAGGGGAATTATAACTGCCTATTGTGTTTTGGGACAGGTATACTTGGGGGGTATTATCTCGCTTATACCATCAAAATAAGATATGGAAGCATTCCAATTCAACTTGTTCGGTACGACAAAGAAGGGTTGATAATTGAGCATAAACCTTCTTCTTGGACTTTGTGGACCCCCAGATTGACAGAACACGATCTTGTTGTCCGATTTGACGGGGTAAGATATGACGTAAATGATCTTGCTCAGTCTACTTGGCGGGGGTTGCCTCTTCATCAAGATTTTAATTTACAAGAAGTTGTTCCTACGGATATTCGTTATCAAGTAAACAATACTGCAATATTGGCGGCATTGGGTGCGTAAATTTTTCCGGAGGCTTGAGAATGGAAACTAAAATAAGAATCGAATACACTTTTAATTCTTTGGAAGAACTTGTCGAGTTTCTGAAAAAGACTGGGAAGATAGATGGGGGAAAGATAAAAAAGGATGGGACTGATATTCAAAAAGTATTAAAAGAGATGAATCCAAACTCTATCCCTCATGGCGATGATGATCAGGGCGAACAGGAGAAGCCGGATGTCAATTCAGACCCCAAAATATAAATATAGTTATACTTTCTCTAATGCTCTTAAAAATGCCTTTGTTAACAGCCTCCGGGAAGCTTTTGCGACTAGAAAAGAGGGGGAACAATTTAGGTATATAACTAAAGCAGACGGCAGTGCTGATCCTACAACTCTTATAACTATCTATAAAGGGTTCCCGAGGAAGGTGTTAAAGTATCCGGCTATTTTTATTTCTTGTAATGCTGGGGAACATTATGCCACATTAGATGATGAGTTTTTGGAAGAAATAAAAGATGAGGCAGGGGTTTATATAGGAGATCGTTATTTAGGGAGATTTTGGTTTACTGCTTCTGAGACAATAGCGGCAATGACGACCTTGGATAGAGAGCAGGTTCTTGACCTTTCTTTGTTTTATCTTAAGGTTTTAAGGAGACCTATGAGAGCAGCAGGGATAGAATATCAAGAACCGAGGATCTCCGATGAATCAGAAAAGGTGATAGGAAACGACAATGTTTATCTGATAAATGTTTCCTATAGATGTTTTGTTGAATGGAGTATGGATTTGTCGTTAATGGAGTATGAGAGGTTGAATAAGATAAATATAACTGCAATATTAGAGAATACTTAAAGGAGGGGATAGAATGAAGATAGAAATTAAGAATCGGACTAACGGGACTTTGACTTTTGGCTCTTTAGTTATAGAACCAAAAGGAGAAAAGAAATTGCCAATGAGCGACTATCTTAAAATAAAAAAGGACGTGGAATATTCTGCGATGAAACAGTGGGCTTTTATTAGAGAGATAGATGAAGAAAAAATTGAAGAGAAAAGGGAAAAAAAGAAAAGTGAATAATTAATAATTAAGTAATATAAAAAGGAGGAAACAAATGACTTATCGTAAACCTGGGATATATTTTGCAGAAACAATCAATCCGCAATTTGTATCATTGACGGGGTCTGAAAGGGTAGTTACTATTATTGGCGATGCTGATAAAGGATTGTTGACGTCGAATGCGGAAGTGGTTCATGGCACAGCTGGTGGGACAGATGAACTTATCACAAGTGGAGAGATAATTGAAATAATTGGGGTTGGAGATTACCCTGGTATATACAATTATATTAAAGATACAGACTTCACTCTTTCATCTAATCGTAGAGGTCTTGATTGGTCAGTGACGCATCGCCCAGAACCAAGTGTTGGGGCAACGTATTATGCGACATATAAAGTGCTGAAGTCCTCGACAAATTATGTTGTGAATACAACATATTCGATAGAACAGATAAGAACTCTGTATGGATATGAATTTAATGGTGGAAATATAAGCGAAATCTCTCTTGCTGCTTATGCCGCCTTCCAAAATGGTGCAGTTACCGTTAAAGCCTGTCAAATAAACCCGACGACATACAAAACTTATTTAACATCGGGTTTTTCTTCTTCGGCTATTACGGCAGATGTTTCTGATACTACAGGGTTCCCATCTAGTGGATCTTTCAAGATCGATGAAGAAGTTGTGGCTTATGCCGGAACAACCCCAACAAGTTTTACTGGCTGTGTAAGGGCTCAGGGTGGAACAACAGCTGCTGCTCACGGAATAAATATTCCATTGATCTCTGTGCCATCAACAGCAGATGTAAGAACGGCATATCAAGAGGCCTTGAATAAGGTAAAAGAGGTGGAGACGGATGTTGTTGTTATAACCTCTACAGATGCGACAATTCAGGGGTATCTTAAAACCCATATTCAAGATATGTCTTCTAGTATACAAAGAAAAGAGAGAGTTGGGATTATCACTCATGAAAATATAAATGATACTGCAACTCAGATCGCAACACAGGCAGCTGGATGGGACTATAACAGAATGATTCTTGTTGCCCCTTCACCCATAAAAATAACTTTGATAGATACCTTAACCAGAGCTTCTTCTCAACAGACTGTTTCTGGTGTCTATTCAGCTTCTGCACTAGCTGGGCTTCTTTGTAACCCAAATTATGCAGTTTCTGAATCTATGACTAGAAAAGAGATTGCAGGGTTTGATGAGTTAGGAAGAACCTTCCTGGAAACCGAAATGAATAGCATGGCGGCTGTCGGGGTGTGTTTGTTTATCCCGGGGTCAATTTTGGTTAGGCATGCTATAACAACAGATCCTACAAATGCAAATACCCAAGAAATATCTATTATTATGATAAAGGATTATGTTGTTAAGCAATTGAGAAGTCTTTTAGATACGACTTATATTGGAACAAGAATCTTGCCTGGAACGATTGATTCTATAAAGTTGTCGGTCCAGACATTGTTGACTCAGTTGATAAAGTATTCTATAATCAACGATTTTAGGAATATAAATGCAGTACAAGATACGGCGGATCCTAGAATAGTCAATGTCCAGTTTGAGTTTGAAGCTGTATATCCATTGATTTGGATGGATGTGACATATCAGCTGTATGTAGCATAAAATAATAAAATAAAAGCGAGGTGAATTGCTATGCCTTTAAATCCAACACCAGTAACAAGAACTAGGTTATCGATAGCCTACTCAATTTATATCACTGCTTATGATGGGAAAAGACACAAAGTAGGTACCTTTAGAAAATTGAGCACATCTGAAAATAGGAACGTGAATGCTGTTTTCTCTATAGATTCTGATCTCTCCGGGCAACCTTATGAGACTATTCCGGAAATTGCCAAAGACAAGAGCTTGACTTATGAAGCTTTAACTTTGTACACACAGAACCTTATGGAGGCTATTGCCGACAAGCAACAGAGAATAGAGTCGTTAGTAGATTTTAATATCCCATTTGACATAGAGGTCATAATCACTGCTCCCGATGGGTCGACAAAATCTAAGAAGTATGTAAGCTGTTGGTTAACTAGTTATGATGAGAGTGTTGATATTGGCTCTCTTATTGTATCTGCAAGTGGCAAGATTATCTACGAGAGAATTGATTACCCATTGACATAAAATGGAATGAATAGGAGGATTAGTATGACTGTAAAAGAGAACGAAACTGATTCAAAACCGACTGTGACAGTGGTGGATTTAGAGGATCTTCTTTTTAAATCTAAAACACTACAAGATACTTTTACCATAGGCAAGCATAAGATATTAGTAAGAACTTTGACTGGTGCTGAGAGGAAAGAAGTGTGGGATAGGCCTATAGTGAGATCGGCCTCTGGCATTCTTGATAAGATGGAGTTCTCTAAGATTCCGGTGCTTGCCAGGGTAATTGTTTCTATAGATGAGACACCTTGGATGGCAAGAGATGAAATAAAAAGAATATTAGATAAGAATCCCTCCCGCAAACTGGAAGACGCCATCGAGGAATTTCTTGGCTCCTTGTCAAATGAAACCTTAAATATGCTTTATGGTTTATATTTAAGGGTTATGTCCAAAGAAAGGCAGGCAATTGATTTGCTAAAAAAAGATTTACCGACCCTGCCTTCAGAAACAGGTGGCGAGTCTGCAGGAGTTTCGGGTATAGATTTGATGACTCGTCTGTTTTAAGCGATTTGAGTGAGATCCAACTTCTTTGGTGTCTTTTGAATACAGAAGAGGATTATAAAGAGAAGGCCTCTTACAATAGAGATATGATTGAATCTTTATTGCCTTGGTTGAACCCCCAAATGTATTCTAAAATGAAAGAGCGAGAGAGGCTGGAAGAAGAGACTAGCGATTCTGAATATCAAGGGTATGTGGACGAGTTGAGGCAACATGGCGTACCAGAAGAAGAAATAAAGAGGTTTATAGATTTAGAAAAAAGGAGTAAGCGAGAGAAGGAAGCGAGACAAAAAGAGCTTACTTTAGGATAATTACCTTACGTTGGAGTCCTTTCTATGGTTGAAAAAGAAAAAGAGAAGAAAATTGATATAGCAGCCGCAAGAGATCTAGTTTCTATTTTTGATGATCTCGATGATGCTTCTAAAAAGTATTTAGACAACATGGATTTAACAAAAAATGCTTTGAAGGAGCAGACTATAGAATTGGGACTCCAGACTAGGGAGTTAGAGTTGGCAGGGGTGTTGACAAAAGCCCAGGCAGATATGATATACAAAACCCTTTATACTTTTGGGCAGTTAGAAAAATCATCAAAGATGTTTAGCGATAATGTCGCCCGGGCAAGAAAAGACCTTAAAGAATCTGATATAGAAAAGCTTGCCAAATCTTTTGATACAGTTAATGGGATGATCGGGAAAGTAAGTTCTAGTCTTTCGGGGATTGGAAAGAGTATTGGTGATATTGCCATAGGATTTTCTAAATCTAGAGGGGCTGGAGTAACAGCTGGTTTGGGGGCTTTGTTGGAGCTTGCTGTTGCTGTAAATAAAGAATTTGTAGAAATGAATAAACAGGCCATAACGGTTGGCGGTAGTCTTGGGAAATTAGCCTTACCGGGTAGAGCGGAACCATTTACGGGGTTTTTACAAAAAGAGGTAAGAGAGGCAACTGCGGGGTTGACGTTTACTTATGGCCGGGAAATAACTAAAGAGATGATTGGTGCTGGGGCAGGAATAGGAATAGCCCCCTCAAGAACGCCAGAAATAGAGTATATTGGGGCAGTATCAAGAATTATAGGGACAGATATAAGTACAGCTGCACAACTTGTTGCAGATATTTCCGTTAAAACAGGCAAAAGTATTGCTTCTACAGCTGTAGTTTTCCAGCAATTTGGGGAAGATTTTGATGACATACGAGAAAATGTTAAAATGTCATTTGAGGAATATGTAGCCCAGGTAATGAATGTTTACGAAAGGACTCGTTTATATGGGGGGTCCCTAGAGGAAGCAACTGCTATAACTAAAACATTTGCTTCTGAGTTAAGAACTGGCACATTAAGTATGGGGACTTTAACAAATATCCTTACTACGGGGGGAAAATCGCCAACAGACACCTTTAAAGCTTTAGGGTGGCTTGGTGCTATGGGAATGACCGTTTCCGGCTCTGTAGGGGGCACAGCTGTCTCGGAGATGAGTCCTGTTGCTCAATCTATGGCGATATTTACAAACCCAAAGATCCAAGATGCTTTGATCTCCCAGCTCATGACTGCCGGGCAAAAATTTGGAGCTCAAATGGGGTATGGGGGAGCTGAGGGGAAGCTAATAGGGGAATACTTTCAAAGAGAGTTTGTGAGCCAGGTTTTTGGGGTTAATTTGGGGGCTTCTGAATGGAAGACTTTCCAAGAAAAGGTTATGCCTGCGTTAGCGGCAGGGGTACCTGCTACCGAAGCAATGGCAGGGGCGGGGTTACAAACTGAGGCTGAGGCTATGGCGGATTATATTACTGACTGGAGATTGTGGGCTAGCGAATCAAGAACTTGGGAAGATAAGGTAGAGTCTCTCTTGCAAATTATGGCTCTTCATTTAGGGATAATCCCTGGGACTATAACTGCTTTAGCTAGCGGTCTTGCATCTCTCTTTCCTAATATAGAGGCGAGGATGTTTGACACTTTTACTTTAAAGGCTGAGGGGATGTTAAAAGGGGTATTAGAAGCAAAGGCGGCAGGGGAGTTAACTACAACAGATTATGAGAGGGCGATAGAAAGCTTTAAGGCGTTAACGGAAGCATTTCCTAAAATAGGCTTGGTGGCAAGTGCTGTAGCTTCCTATGGGTTAATGTTTAAGTCATTAGAGCCAACAGCGGAGACGTCGTTAGCTGGGTATGATTATGGAACGAGCTATGTCCCGGCTACAGGGATGTATACCTTACATAAAGGTGAGGAAGTGGTTTCCTCACAGAGTGTTAATAGGGGGGCATCTATAGCGGTGAATTTGAATATAGGGAGATTGGATTCTGCGGCAATAGAAGAGATAGGAAATTTGGCAAAAGAAAAAGTCATTTCTGAATTGAGAAGGCAAGCTCTTTATGAGCCAGCTTTTGGAGTATAATAATGCCATTAGATTTACAGGTTGATCTTACCAGCTTTCATATAGTGAATAACCTTTTTGATATGGGGTTAGAGTTTATAACGATCCCTACATCTTTAGGGTTTAGGTATGATAAAAAAAATCCTATAACCCCAACAGTTAATGATTTTGTTATAGAGCATTGGAAAACTCCGCCACAAACCTTAACTATAAGTGGGCAAACTAGATTTAGGATTCTTCAAAATTTCCTTGCAACTAAAGTCCCCTGGGCTATAAATTTAGACACTATAAGGTTTGGTCCTCAAACAACCTCTGTAACTAGCAATAATCAACAAGCTGGCCTTGTTCCTGTAGCGGACGTGGCCTATTGGCTTATAAATAAGATGGCATTGGACGATCAGAAGAGGCTTTCAGAAGTATTTGAATTGAAGACCAAGCAAGAGATAGATGCTAAATTAAAAGGGAAAGAAGATCGGGTTAGAACTTTTATCTATTTCAATTATAGTATTTATGAGGTTATGTTTAATCAGGTTAATATTTCCAGAGACGCCACTAGAGTCGTTTTTACTTATACCTTAACCTTTACTGTTTTAAATTATAAGTCTATATATGATTATATTTTTAGAACGAAGTTGGGGAAGTATGCCTTAAAAGGGGTTATAGGGGCAGAGCTTTTAGGGGATCTTATAAAAATATGATACATACATATGGAGCTGAAAAAAATCCTATAATTAAAATGTATGTTCTGAAGAAGAAAATAAACGAGTCTGAAGAAAGGGCAGACAAGTACGACTCTTTTCTGAAAAATAAGTTGATGATAGATGGAGCAGATACCAAATATCACACCTTAATAGAATCTCTCCCTTTAATGTTTGATTATACAAAATATTGGATAGTCATGGGGCTGGAGAAGGCTATCCCGTCAATATCTACAGAGATCTCGGTTTCCGGCTCTGCTTCGGCAACTATTACCATCAAGAATTATCAAAAATGGCTCAATTTGATGAGGTTAGGAACATCTGATTTATATACTTACGGAACAATTTATCCAGAAACAGCTGCGTCTATGCTTCCTTTGAAATTTAAAGATAAAAATTATAAATCTGACCAGGAGCTCTCCACATACATATTATCTGGAGAAAATTACAATAAGATGACAATGAGTCTTCCGGTGTTAGATTATGAGTCTGAAACTTTATTTTTTACAAATGACGCTGTTATTGTAAAGCAGTTTTCAAAACTATGTTATGAGCATGAGACTTGGACGTCAATAGACGATTGTTATAAAACTATATTTACGGGGTATATAAATAAGGTAGGTCAGGCAGGTAGGGGACAATCTAACGACATTACCCTTGAGTGTGAAGGGATGTCTAAAAGGTTGAGAGCAGATTTGTTTGTTCAATTTAGATCCTTAGCTGACTTAGTAGCTCAAACAGGAACAGCTACCGAAGAATATAGGCTTTCCGGAATTGCTTCTCCATTTAGCAATTTAACTGCGTCCCAGATGGTAAGTGAGATGCTTCTTAATTATTTTTATTTGGATGTTGGAAGGAAGTCGTTTAATTTTATAGCTGGGGAGGAAACTCTTACAGAGGCGGATGGATATAAAAAGACAGCTAATTATTCTAATTTGTATATCAATAAAGATAATGTGAAAAAGTTTGCTGTAGTTAGAGATATAAACACGAGAGCGTTTGATTATATAGAATTGAACGATTTTAATAATTATTTTTTTACTGAATATTATAGGCCATTAGAGCTAATAGATAATATGAAGAACAAGTTTATGTATTTTTTCTATCAAAAAAATGATGGAACGTTTGTTTTTGATGATTTTAATCGGACGATCTCTTCAATTTCTGAGAAGGAATATCTATATAAAATAAATCTTGATAAAGTTTTTAGATTTAATATAACCCAGGATGATAGCACTTTGTTGACTCGAGTAAGGATTGTTCCTGAATTCCAATTTGATGTGGGAGTTTTAACTCAAATAGAGACAAGGGAAGATATAATCCCAGACGTTGAAGAGAGATATGGGATTAGGACGTACGAAACAAAGACTATTCGTGGGGTTTCTTCCATAAAGGAAATTTATAATTATGCTAGATCATATTTAATAAGAAATAACGATCAATATGAGAGTATGTCTATTGAAATGCTTGGGGACCCCTTATACGATTTAAACGATAATGTTCTTATTGAAGATTATATGACAATTTTTATGATAAATAAGATCTCCAGGAATATAGACTCTACTGGGTCAAATACGATGACCCTAGATCTGAGATTTTCAAGAAAACCATTAAATATAAAAGAGATGAATCGGATAGAAAACTCAGAAACGGCAAGCGTGAACGCCTTAACTGATGCTACAACAAAAGTTTACAAATTTAACTATTTAGATCAATATGTGGATACAGCATCAGAAGAAAAAGTTTTATATGGACTGTATTGGCAAATTATTCCAAGACTGCTCTATAGTGAAGGAAGAATTCCGACGGGATAGAGGTTATATGCCTTTTGATTGGCCTTATGGCGAATTAGCAAAAAGAGAGTTTAATATACGATTTGGCATAGTAAGATCTGTAGATAATAATGCCAAAAAGATGAAAATTGAAATGTGTGATACCCCGGGTGTCTATGTTGACATATACTTTCAAAATATGGTTCAACCAATGTTGGCATCGGGGTTGACAGCGGGCCAAGGGTGGGGAGTATACACAATCCCTACCGGAAATATAGGGACGGTTGCGGTCATTTGTTTTTATAAAAACGAGTTTCCTTTAGTTTTAGGTTATATGGCCTCAGATTATAGAACAGATGTGGCCACAGGAAAACTTGATGATATAAAAAGTGGGGAGATAAAAATAAAATGTGTTAGAAAATCTGAAATATATTTAGATGAAAACGGAAATTTATCCATAAAGTGTTTCGCTAAAATGACGATCTTAAACTATAACGATCCAACAGCAACAGCAGAAAGTTTAAGAATTGAAATTGATGGCGGGAATATTGTTATGAATAATGGCACTAAGAATGTGGCAAGGGTGGGGGATACAGCGGCAGCCAATTCTGAATTGTGGACTTGGATAAACGATGTTAGTACGGCTACGGGAGTGACTCCGCCAACGACCAGTACTATTGTAGCTATTAATTCGGGGACCAGTAAAATAAAAGTAGATTAAGGAGAAATCTGATGGCAACATTCTCTCAAATAGTTACATCAATGATAAACTATATTTTAGGTAAAAAGCCGGATGTGGACACAAGTGTCGGCACAGTACTAAGAGATGTTACGATAGAATGTCCGGCAAATGAGATAACGAATCTTTATACAGAGATTGATACGACAAGGGAAATGATAGCTTTTTACGATAATGCCTCCCTTTTGACTACTGATCAATTAGATAGTATTGCTAATAATTACGGTCTAACCAGATCTTCGGCAACTACCGCAACGGGGCAGGTAAGGTTTATAAAATATACTATCCCCACCTCAGATATAGTTATTCCGCAAGGGACCATTGTTTCAACAAGCTCTACAACAAACCAAACATCTGTCAATTTTTATACTCTTTCTCAGATAACAATGTCTGTTACAAGTTATATATACGATTCTGTTAGGGCATATTATTATGTTAACGGGGACATACAATGTACTGCTGCCGGGTCCTCCGGGAACGTAGCAGCAGATACCATAACAACTTTCTCGAGTTTAGCCGGAATTGATCTTGTTTCAAATATTCTTCCGACAACTGGGGGGTCTGACTCCGAATCAAATGCTAATTTGGCCGGGAGAATAAGAACCAAATTGATGGGGAATAATTATGGGACAAAGAATGGGTATATTAGTCTTGTTAGCACTATAAGCCCTATAGTAGAAGTGATGGCTGTTGGGCCAAATGATCCTGGAATGCTTAGGAGTGAATATGGCGGAAAAGTAGATGTTTTTGTGAGACCTTCTTCTTATTCGGCAGGATTGGTATCAGAATCGGAGAATATTGTCTTTGTGTCTGGAACAAATACCTATGTGTTAACTTATCAACCGATTAGAGTCTCAAGCTCGGCAACGGTTACTGGAACTTATTTAGGAAGTGCTCATACTTTTGTTGAAACTTCTGATTTTGTTCTTTCGGCGGATACTGGCCAAGAATCTGGGTCTAATAGGGCAGCAGATAGTATTTCTTGGGTAGGAAATAAACCAGATGATGGTACTGTCTTCACTATAACTTATAATTCTGTTGGGTATATAGCTACAGCTCAAGATTTGATAGATGGAGACACTTATCATATTTTAACGGCAGATGCTCTTGTTAGGGAGGCTGAGAGGGCTCTTGTCGATGCAACAATTTCTATAGTTAAACTGACAGGATATACTTTAACTTCTGTTTCTAGTTCGGTCACTTCCGCTTTTACAAGTTATATCACGGCATTGCCATTAGGGAGCAATTTGGATGAAAGTGATATAGTAAACGCTATTTATGATAATGCGATTGGGGTTGATTCTGTAATTCTTCCCTTTACTTTATTCCAGAAAAGAGATCTCCAGGGAACACATGTAGACGTTGACGGGAGAATAGAGGCTAGTAAGGGGCAATATTTTGGAGTGGGGACTTTAACGATTTCTGTGAGGTAAATGATGTCTATAGACTATAAATTGTTTAATCTGTGTGATCATTATATGATAGAGGAAGAGCTAGTCATATCAGGTCTTACAGCAACATTAAAATATACCTCCAATAAGAGTCTAAATCAGATGGTTGTTTTTAGAAAATATTGGGGGACGGAGATTGTTGGGTGGACTTTAGGGGCAGATGCTAAAACTATAACTTTTGTGTCAGGTTCTATTATAACAGACACAACAATTTATCCTCAACCGATTTATCTTTGCAATTATACTGCAAATCAGATCTTCTGCCCAAAATGCCAAGGATCATCTGTCATGAAGGACATGAAATATTCTTCTTCAGGATTAATAGATGAAGTAGCAGATGCAGAAAAGTTAAAGCAATATTTAAAGAAGGCTATTATAACAACTATTGAGAGTAATTCTTTCCATGAAGATTATGGTACTTATTTATCAAGTTTGATAGGATACAGAATAACTCCACAAATGATTGTTAAGATGAACTTTACTATAGATCAGATGGGGGATTCGTTAAAAGGGTACCAGAACGACTCTTTTAACCTTAATGATAAAGAAATAATTTATAGTATCTCTAATATAAAAATTGAGCAGACAGATGAAAGAACTTTAGGGGTAAATATAACAGTAACAAATAAAGAGTATGTTGAAATTGAGACTTATATTGAGGTGCTTTTGTGAAGAAAGGGAAGATTGGTGCTGTTATCACTTATTATGAAAAACCAAAAGAATTATCTTATGTTTTAACTTCTTTAAAAAAACAGACAAAGAAGTTGTATGAAATTGTTGTTGTAGATGATCAATCCTCAACAGACTTTGGGGAAAAATTATGTAAAGAGATGGAAATAAAGTATATAAGACAGGAATATCCGACTAAGGAGTTCCGGGCTGGGCAAGCAAGAAATAAAGGATGGAAAGAATTAGATTCTGAGTATATTCTTTTTGTTGACGGTGATATTTTATTAGATAAGGAATATGTAGAGAAAGCTTTAACTTATCTTAACAATAACCCTGGAGATATGATTTCTGGTGATGTGATTATGTCTATTCCTGTTTCTGAAATCGAAAAAAAAAAGGTAGGGGATTTATTTTTAAAAAAAGTAAGTGAAAATTTGGAAATCCGAGATCTTCATTGGGATTTTCTTGGATCAAATCAGTTTGTTATCTCAAGAAAGATAATGAAGAAGTATGGCGGATTTGATGAGAATTATTATGGTTGGGGAGAAGAAGACACAGAATTGTTTTATAGGTTTTTTAAGGATGGGGTAAAAATAAAACTTAATCCTGAAATGAAAGCGTTGCATTTTGCTCATTCCAATAATTTTGCGTCTCATATGAAAACTATAAGAAGGAATGCTGAATATACAATAAAGAAACATCCAGAAATGAAAGATATGGCAAGAAGAGCTTGGTATTATTTTCATACTTTTGACACTTCTATTTCTATTAGAGGAGATAAGCCAGATTTTTTGTTGCCTATTGAGAGGAAAACCTGATGAAATTTTCTAGTCCAGAAAGATTGACGAGGTCTTATCAAATAGCAAAATATCCTTCTATTGTCAGAGACAATGAGAATAAATTTATTGTTGCCTGGCAGGATAATAGAAAATTTGAGAGATTTAATATATACGCTAAGAGGATAAATGCCGACAATTCTATTGTTTGGGATCAAAAATATTTTACAAATCAACATTATGATTGTGTTTTTCCAGATATAGCAGTAGACCAGAATAATAGATCTCATATCGTATATGTCGGGTTCCGGGGGGATTTGGGTTGGACTACAAAGTATGATGGCGATGTTTTGCCGGATTCTATTGGATGGGTTGCTGGAGGGAGCGGGGCTGGAAGTTTTGGGTCAGTTTCTGATGGCATTCTATCGATAGCTCCATACAATGTTACTGGTTTTTGGAGGTATTATTCGTACAACTGGGCCGCATCATATGCAACAGGATATCGTGTTGATATGAAATTTAAGATGGAGAAGTTGTCTTCAGTTTATACTGACAATTCTTTTGTGACATTAGAACTTAAAGATGGGACAAGGGTTTTTCGTGTAAATTTCCATCATGATAGACTTTCTATTCAATATGCTATATCGCCTATTCGTTGGTATGTATACTATCATGATTTTTATGAATGGAGCACTATAAGGGTCGAGAAGGCAGCTGGGACGAATGTTTACGGTATATATTTAAATAACATTCTTATAAAGACGATAACGATACCTCTTTCTTCTTCCTCTAACTCTATTGCTTTTGGATATCAAACGGGATATTCCGGCCCTCCTTTCCCGGATCCTTACAATGCAATAGCAAAATTTGATTATGTCTATTTTTGTACAAGCGGGCCAATATTGACGGGGAGTTCGGAAACATCTGATCTTGGGTATGTGAGTTTTGATGAAAATGGGGAGAATGCGTCAAGTACAATATTAAATACTGCAACCGATTACACTAACTCTTATCCGATTATACAAGTCGGATCGGATAATAAATTATATGTTAGTTGGCAGATGTCCGAGAGCGGTGGTTATGAGGTTTATGTCCAAAGATTTAATAATGATGGCTCTATTGATGCAGGTTTCCCTATTCCGATAAAGGTTTCTAATGCTGGAGTTGTTGCTGGGGCAGTACGGTATCCGCACGATATGGTTCTTGATTCTGATGATAATTTTTATGTAGTCTGGAATGATAATCGAGTTGGGGCAGATTTTGTCTATGGAAGAAAATGTGATAAGGATGGGGTGATGTTGACAGCAGAACTTTTGCTTCAAACAATACCTATCCCAGGATATGCTCCAAGATTGGTTTTAGATTTAAGTGGGAGGATAAATGTTGTCTGGTCTGGTTTATCTGTTAATAAATATAACATATATTTTAAGCGATTTGCCTCTGATTTTTCTTATGTAGGGACAGACAGGGATGTGACTATCACATCTTCTTACGCTCTCTATCCTGATTTGTTTATAGATTTAGAGGAAAATATCCAAATAGTTTGGCATGAATTTGCTGAATCTTCCGGTTATTATGTTTATTTTAGAGCATTAGATAAAGATCTTAATATAATAACTCACAAAAAAAGGTTAACATGGTTGCCTGGAGATAATAGGTATCCTAGAATAGTAAACAATTCTATTGAAATTGCTAGCGTAGAGGTACAAGATTCTTCTGGGCCTCCAATAAAGGCTCAATTTGTTGGGTATGGGTTAATAGGTGGAATTAAAAGAAACAATGGTGATAATATTTTTGTTACTGAAAACAGCGATATAACTATAACTGGACAAAATACCCCCGTTTATGTTTATAGGAGAGCGGATGCAACAACAACTACAGGAACTTTAATAAAAACTATAGCAGTAGGTGAAACTATTTGGACAAATGTCCCCCCTGGATATTATTTCTTTAGGACTCCGGATGCATATGCTTCTGCCGGGATATTTACCCTCACCTATAATGTTAGGGATTCTAAAATTGTGTACCACAGCGACATGGGGTTTGCGTATAATTATGAGATATACGATATCCAATCAGCTGCGGAAGGTAATGTTTCTTGCGAATTTAAGAGATATTTGTCTGCATCTGACACTTCTTTTGTCTGGAATGCGATTGCGTTGCCAGAAGCATCATCTCCAGCTTGGACAGTAACAACTACAGTGGGCCCTGATCCTGTTTGTGTTGGTGGAGAGATGTATAATGCAGATTTGTCTATAGTATCTTATAGGGACTGGAATATCCAAACCTCATTGCTTCCGTCAATATTGGCTGATAGTTTTGATTTTAAGGTAGAAATGAAAGCTGGCCCAGGAGGTGGGACATCAAACCAATATAGTTTTTATGTTTCTGATGGGGCAAATTTTATAATGCAAATTTACCTGTTTGATTTTGGGACATATAATTTAGAGATGTTTTTTGGGTATTCTGGGGGGTATGGGGATTTTTTAAGTCTTCAGACTACTACTTCTATCACCTCTAACCATATTTATACTATTAGTTTTAGAAGGCCAAATGTCGAGTTTTTGATAGATGGGGTGGCAATTTATACGGGGATTTGGGATCATATTATAAGCGAGGATTATCTTGTAGGGGATATGTTAGTTAGCATGGAGCCAGGTGGCTCGGCAATGTCGGGTTATGTAAAGAGTTTTAAGTTAGAGAAATCTACTACAGTTACAAAGTTTGTTCCAAAAATAGAGAATGCTAGTTCATATTCAAGTACAATTAAGTATTAGGAGATCTTATGGCTTGGAGAGGTTATGAGGCAGATGTTCTTCCGGAAAATGATGGGTGGGAGATAGTACAGACATCTGGGGATATAACAAAACAAATAACTGGTGGGGCTTTTGTTGTTACTGGAGATGTGGGTGGCATTTTACGATATGACAAGAAAACGTTTATTTCTCCGACTGCAACATTAGGTCTACAATTCCAAATTAGAGCGAAGAAAACTTTAACGACTATTGGCCATAATTCTCCGGGGATAGAGTATATAGTTAATGGCCTTGTAGAAGGAAGTTATCAGGATTATAAGATAAGTATAGGTCTTACAACATCATCTGGTTCCTATCAAATGATTGTGTTTAAGGTAGGGCTTGCTGATGAGTCTGATATACAAACTGTTCAAATTGTCGGAGATGTAGCAAATTGGCATACTTATCGGGTAGAATTCTTAGATAACACCCCATATGCGGTCATTAATTGTTATATTGATGATTTTATTGTCGGGACAAGTGTTACGGCCTTAAGTTTTCCTACAGATATTCAATCGGAATATTTTAGGATGATAGTAGATCCGATAGACAATACGGATACTATAGAAATAGATAATATCCGGTGGTTAGTCTTTGGTTTGCCTGCCTCAACTATGCCTGGATTAGGGGAAGATGAGCTTATCCCCTCCTTAGTTAACACTCGGGTGATTTATTGGGAGATTCCGGACCCCTATCTTGTGGACATAGATGCAATTAAATTTGAATTGCAGGTTGATTCGGCAAACACATTTGATACTTCAAATTTGAGGACATATTATTATAACAGTTCAACAGATAACAATATAGTGAGTTACCAAAATGGGAGATTGATTAAGGCTTTTGAGGTCCCAATTCCATTTAGACAAGATAGTGGGGAATTAACTTATTATTATAGGGTCCGAGCAACAGGAGCTTATACTTCGGCAGAATGGTCTACAATAAATTCTTTTGTGGTGGATCAAAAATATGAAGACTCTTATGCAGAAGATATGTTTGATAATCTTGCAGATAGAAATGCCTACAGTAAGGAAAATAAAGATTCTAATATTTACCAAATTATGCAGATGTATGGTCATGAATTTGATCAAACAAAATTAGAAAATTTATTGACAGAATATGATATGACTATAAAAGAATGTCGGAATGCTCAATATCAAGCTAATTTTGGTAGGCTTGTCAATTTCAATAAAAGTGATGATTTTGTTTGGGCTGAATATAGGGAAATTGTTAAGGTCCTAATTGATGCCTTTTTGCATGGGGGGACGCCTTATGCAATCAAAAAATTTGTAAAAATCTTGACAGGGCAAGATCCTTACATATTAGAGTATAGAAAAGATTTTTCTGGGTGGACATTGGATTATAATTATATCCATTTTCCGAGAAGTTTTGTGGTAGGAGATACGAGATCGTCAGAATGTTTCAGTCTTACGGTTACTCCTGGAGTTGTTTACACCTTAGGGGTGGCGACACTTGGTGCTGCAAACAGGTGGATTGTTGATAGTTTAGAGTATACTGGTATTGCTGGCACTTCCTTATTGTTGTCTATAATTCACCCGGCTGGATGGTATTATATAAAATGGAATGGGACAGCATTTGCTCTAGAGCCCTATAGTCAAGATGTTGCTTTTGGGTATTCTGGTGTTATTTGGGCGGTCTATTGGAGTGGAAATGCGGTTATGCAAACAATAGACATGAGAAATATTTATAATCCAGAATTTGGTGGTGGTACTTCTATAACTTATCCTTCTTACAATCTCTTTTTGACCCCGCCTATAAAACTTTATAGTGGGTATGAAATAGATCATGGATGTGAGATTCATATTGGGGATCCTTTCCAAATTTTTACGAATGCAATAGCGAATCCGGTAACTTCTACTTCTACTACAATTAACTCAATTTTTACGACCTCTAAATTCCCGTCTTCCGGTTTTCTTTATATAGACGGGGAAATTATAAAGTATTCTGGTTCTGCGACGACTAGTTTTACTGGATGTACCCGAGGAGTAAATGGGACAGTTGCTTACCCTCATAATATAGGAGATACTATAGTTAGAGGCGATTACCATGAATTATTTGTAAAATTTATAGAATTAATTAAGTCGGCAAACGTTAAAATAAATTATGTCTATCACTCAGAAGCGATATAAGGAGGATGTATAATGGTTGATGTTAAAATGAAAGGGACAGATTACTTCAGTGGCCAGAAAGTTTATGTGGAGGATTTAAGTCGTGATTCTAAGGGTCTTGCTGAAGAAATAGGTGATCATTTAAGGGATATAGTCCATTCTACGAGATCTTCAACCCCTCCGGTGACATTGCCTGACGATACGATTATGTCTGGTATAGTTCATGATATGCGTGACGATATTCATTATATAGATACATATGGTGGTGGACATGATTTTGCGTTAACGAGATCCTCAACTTATACGACCAGGATAAATGTTGGTTCTGGGTTAGCATATGATAGGTATGGGAGAAGAATTTATATTTCAAGTAGTGAGAGTGTAGAATTTAATGCGGCTAACCCGTCAGCTACCCCTTCTCAATCTACAGGGAATATAGATATAGATTTAACTGCTGCTGGCGGAAATGGAACGGGAACTGATTGGAATTATATTTATATAAAGTGGCTAGAAGTAAAAAATACAGGAATAACGGCAATAAGCCAAGTTGATGGGACTTTACATTATATCGCAAGAGAAGATGGATATAAAATAATTGCCGGAATCGGAACTTCTTATATGCCTGCTACTTTTTTATCTGTGGACGCCAATAAAGATTATGTTTATATTGGGGCAGTGCAAGCCAATAGTGGTTCTGCTTTAAATACGGCAAATATAAGAAATGATGTTGCCAATAGGCAATATTTAGGGGTATCCGGAAACCATATTAAGGCAAGAACGCCGAATACTACTGGAGATAAGCCTACCTCTGCTGAATATACCCAGAATGTAATTGTAACTCTTGAACAACATATCAGGGCGGTAGAAAATCCAGCATTAGTAACTCCTGATAATCCTCATGGGATGGTTGTTGGTGGGACTGGTGATCATAAAGTTATGGCTTCGTCAGGAGATCCTACGCCAGATTATTTACTTGGAAAAGTAGATAATGTTACTATGGATATTGTAGCAAATAAGCTTGCAATAAAAGCATTAGGTGTGAATACAGCTCAAATAGCTAATAGTGCTGTTGACTCGTCAAAAATAGCAGTTGATCAGGTGAAGAGTCAACATTTAGAGGCGATTGTTACTGGACCTCCAGGATCATCTACTGTTAAGAGAACTCATTTAGATAATAGTGGATCAACTACTTATATTGGTGCTTTGGTAAATGGTAGTAATGCAGATAGTTTACATTTACATGCAGGTACACTTATAACTTATGGTAAGAATGCTGTAAATACATCAAGCAATCTTGCGTCAGGAACTCACTCTCTAGTTTCTGTTATTACCCCAGCTGTTTCGTCAAATGATAGGATATATATATCTACTCTGTGTAGCACAAATGGTGGTGGAGATGGGACTTTACATAGTATGTATATCACTGTAGACGGAGTAGCTGTATCAGATGCGATACCATTTACGGGAGCTAGTGTGATGGGAGCTGTATCTATGTCTGTGATGGCGACAGTCTCTTCTGGAGCACACACATTGACGCTTGTTTTTAAACAGAATGGGGGATCAAGTGTCACAGTTTGGAGAGGTGTGATAAATTATATGATCTTTGGTCATTCTTGATTTTAGAATGATCGACCAAATATAGATATTTATAAATTAATCAAATGAACTAATCGAAAAGGAGATTATAAATAATGATTCTCAACGAATGGAAGAAAGATCTTTGGAAGAATTATAATTTAGATTTCAGAAAAGTCATAGGATACGAATTAGGGGGTGATTATGGGAGGCTCCTTAAAGAAACGATGGAGTTGTTTGATCGTGGTTCATATGCCCATCTGATATTAAGAAACAATGCTACATTAATTGGGCAGAATATCATAAATATGGCTGGAACTGTAAGTTTAGATGAAGAAGAAACTTTGTTAATGAATTGTGATTTAGTTGTAACTTCAGATACAGGACTGTGCGATCTTTTGAATAAAAAGAATCGTAGAGTCCTGTTTTTGTCTACATCGAGTCTTAGTTCTTTTGAATTTTTGTCTAAGGTTAGAGAAATTGTTGAGTATGGAGTTTACAAAAAATTAAATGTTGTTGGGATGGATTGGGATGTAAATACCACACTAAATAATTTTAATAAGGCAGTCGTAGTAGAGAAAGTGGAGGCGAAAGTTTTCCAGGAGAAAAAAGAGCTTTCTAAGTCTATCGGGATTGTTATGCCGTTATATAATCAAGAGAAGTATGTAGGGAAAACCATAGAAAGTCTATTAAGGCAAACTTTTAAAAATTGGAATCTTTATGTGGTAAATGACGGCTCATTAGATAGGTCTAAGGAGATTGTCGACTCTTTTAATGATAGAAGGATTGTTTCTGTAAGCCATATGAAGAATATGGGGATCTCTGCTGCGTTAAATACTGGCTTTAAATTGGCCAAGGAACCTTATCTTACGTGGATTTCCGGAGATAATATTTATTATGAAGATTGTTTTAGTGAAATGTTAAATGTAATGATGTCGACAAGAAATGTAGAGTTTGTTTATGGGAACTATGACATTATTGATAAAGATGATAATTTTTTAAGAAGTGTGACGAATTTGCCATATGACCGGAAACAGCTTTTGGATAGTTATAATTTAGGGATCTGTTTTTTATTTACAGAGCAGATAAAAAAATCTGCTGGCGAGTATAGGGCGGGATATGCCCAAGATTATGACATGGCTGTAAGAATGTCTCAGTTTGGTCAATTTTATAGATTGGATAAATCTTTAGGGGCGTTCCGGCAGCATGAAGAACAAGCTTCCACTAAGAATGTTTCTGGTGATACAAAAGAAGTCAAAGAGCTTGCAAAGAAAGTGATAAAAAATAGATAGGAGAGAATGAAATGACTGAACCCCTTGTGTCTGTAGTTATTCCTACATTTAATAGGAAAGTTATTGTTCAGCGGGCAATAGAAAGCGTTCTTAAGCAGACCTACAAAAATGTTGAAATCGTTGTTGTTGACGATGGCTCAACAGATGGTACTGATCTGATTATAAAAAGAAGCTATAATGCTCCTAACATAAAGTATATTTATAAGGAGAATGGGGGTTGTGGGTCTGCATTAAATAAGGGCATAAAAAACTCATCTGGGGATTTTATCTGCTGGCTTTCTTCTGATGATTATTATTATGATACAACTACATTAGAAACTATGTTGGAGGCATTAAAGGTTAAGCCTGAGGCTATGGTGGCGTATTCAGATTTTTTTATAGAGTATGACAACGCCTCCCCTTTCACGGTATCTCACGAAAAGATGACCCTCCATCACGCTAAACATTTTGATACAAAACAAGAAAGATATCTTTATAATTTTAAAGAATGTCTTATGAATGGCTCAACTACTATGTTCAGAAAAGAGATCTTTAAAAAGGTTGGGTTGTTTAATGAGTGTTATAAGTACTGTCAAGACTGGGATTTATGGTTTAGGATTCTTTATGATTATGAGGTTGAATATATAGCCAAACCATTGACTGTATATAGTGCCCATAAAGATGCTCAAGGTTTAGCGATTATGGATCACAGAAAAGCGTACGAGAGACAGAAATTTGAGAAAGAAAAGATGCTTGTGGCAAAACATCAAAGATTGTGGCTTAACAGAGGGAATAGGCCTACTGTCTGTGTGATGCTTTGTGTAAAGGATGAGGAAGAAATGATTGAACAATGTTTGGATGATATAATCCAATGGGCAGATAAAATTGTTATATTTGATGATGGATCTACCGACAAGACGCCAGAATTAATAAGACAGTATCCAAAGGTTGTAGATATATATAGACAGAAAAATAAGGGGAACAAAAGAACGGAGGGGAAGGATAGACAAAAATTGTTAGATATGGCAAAAAATACCGGGTGCGATTGGTTATTCTTCATTGACACAGATGAGATATGTGAAACCCGGTTTAAGTGGGATATTTACGATCTCATCAGCGATAAGAAGATTAATCTATATTATATGAAAGAACTTAATTTGTGGAGGAGTCTGACCCATAGAAGAGTCGATGAGATGTACGATAAAGGGTGGTTTGGTAGGATGTTAAGAAATTTCCCGGAATTAAAAATCCATTCAGAAATAAACGAGCATTGTTGTGGAATTCCTTATAATATCCCCGGGGCTTCTCCTTGGTATTCTGAAGCAGATACTAATTCTAAAAAGATGGATGTTGGGATGATTCATTATGGGTTTGCATATTGGGATAGAACGATTAAGAGATATGCGGCAAGAATGGAAAGAGACCCATACAGAAACGATAAAGTCCAGGGAAGATGTATTGGTGGGTGGCTTTACTATGAAAGAATGATTGATGAGACTCATTTAGAGTTGGAGCCTTACGAATACATAAAGAATCAGATGAAGATAGTTGATGATTATATAATAAAATGAAAAGGAGAATATGAATGAAAATAGTCAACATTTCTTTAAATTATGATCCAGCTTGTGCGGGAGAACTTTTAAGTCGTGTTATAAACAAGAATACGGATCATGTTTGTAGATATATCATTGGGGATTACACAAGATTCCCTGCTGGAAGTAAATTTAACGAATCTTCTGATATTGTATTTTTTGATAAGTTTAACATAAATGAGGTCCATCAAATATTGAGAGAGGCCGATGTTCTTCACTTTAACCAATATGATTGGACAACTAAATGGGAGGATTTATATTGGATTTCGTCTAGAAAATCTTTATATCCTAAAGAGGAACTTCCTGCTATAGACTGGAAATCTTATCTTTCTGGAAAAGTTGTTGTGTGGCATGGTCATGGTGGGGCTTGGTTGTTAAATCCGGAAAAGCAGATGAAAATCTGTCGTGATGTGGGGGCAGTTCCTATAACATGCTCACCTATAGATGAAAAAGTAGCCCCGGGACTTGTTTGGATGCCAAATCCGTTATCAACAGAATCTTCTTATTTAAAACCAAAGGAGAGAAACTGGGATGGAGAACTTTTAGGGGGGATGGCATCTGTTGCCGGAGACTATAAAGGAAAAGTTATAGCCGAATATGTGTTTGAATATGTCAATAAAGCTGGTTATCCAGTTAAATTTGATTATATAACACAGAAGACTAGAAGAGAGTCTCTTGAACAGAGGAAAAACTGGCATATAACTATAGATAATTGGACACAGGGGTTCTTTGGTTTGGCTGGGCTGGAAGGGTTAGCTTTAGGTCATATAACTATAGCAAGATTAGATCCTTTAGCTAGAGAAAGATGGGATTCTATGTTCAAGTACGATCCAGTTCCTGTTGTTGATGTTAAAGGAATGGATGAATGTGGAAAGGTTTTAAGAGATTTGTGTAACGATAGAGCATTAGCAAAATGGATGTCGGTAAAGTCAAGTATGTGGATACAGAATAATTATTCAGAAAAGAAAATGGCTGATAGATGGATTAAATTTTATGAATCGTGTCCGGTTGCTCATGGGGGTAAAAAAAATATTTCTATGTCGACGAATTCTGTTGATACAAGGGAAGCTATAAAAACATCTGAGAAGGAAAGTAAGGTTTTTAGTGTAAGGCCAGTTTTTGAAGAAATTTCAACAGTTGAAGATCTTGTGAAAAGGGAAAAAGAAGAAAAAGTTATTCTAGCTCCTATAGTAGAGAATGAGAGGGGAACTGTGATAGAGATTCTTCCTGATACTCCAGCTATTGATAAAATAGAGAAAGATTATCCTGTTTATCATAACTATGTTCATGATCAGTTCGATCAGACAGGAGATCTAAAAAAACCATTAGATAGGATTATGGGGAATGAATCAAAAAATGATTACGAACTAGATATGATTAAAAAAGTTATGATGGAAAGGGTGAATTTTAAAGATAAAACCAGAGTTATGGACGCCGGATGTGGAATAGGAAGACTGTTTCCTGTATATAAGGAGTTGGGATTTAAGGAAGTTGTTGGGATGGATTATTCAACTTGGATGGTTGAGCAGTGCAGGAAGAAGTATCCAGATTCAAAAATTTATAATACGGACTTGGAGGCTATGTTTGCCTTCCCGGAGAATTCAGTAAATGTTGCTGTTGCTATGTATGTGTTTATTCATATTCTTGATGATGATAAATTAACGAGAACGATAAATGCTATGGAGCATGCAGCGAAGGATCTTATAATAATAGGGCAAGTTATGGACCCTGAGCATTTAATTTCTACTGAATTTTGTAAAGTTAGGGAAGTGTATGATCTTTATAAGAGGTTTAAGACATTTAAAATGAAAAACTTTTTTAAAGATTATTACTCGGTGAAAGCCGACGATGGGAGTTGGGAGAATAAGATCTCGTTTCTTGTTATGAGTAAGGTATGAAATTTTATCCTATAGTTTTGTGTAGCAAGATGCATAGTCAGATTTTAAACTTTAATTCAATAGGGATAATTATGGCAGGATCAATAAAGAAATTGGCCGAAAATTGGAGAAAATATTTCCCAAAAAGTAAGGTAAGTGTAAGTGCAAAGAATGATCATTCTGTTCTTTGTGAAGGATTAAATCTGGTGTATGATATTTGTAAAGAGAAGAGTTATGTCCCTGAGAATATTTTAGATGTTGGGTGTAGTGATGGGTTTGGAATGAGGATCTTGAAAAATTATTTTCCAAAAGCAAAGGTTTGTGGGATAACAATAAACCCAACAGAGAGCATGTTGGGGGAAACTGAATACGGCTTTAGTCAAGGGAAAGACATTCTTCTTATGGATATGCATGATATGACGTTTGAAGATAAAAGTTTTGATCTGATATATTGTCGTGATGTTTTGGAGCATAGCATTTCCCCGTTGATAGCTTTATATGAAATGAATAGGGTGTTAAAGAATGAGGCTTATGCTTTTATCATTGTCCCGGATGAGAGATCAATAGATTTTTTTGGCCATACTTATGTTTTGAATGAAAAACAATTAAAGCATATTTACGATAAAGCTGGGTTTGAGGTTGTCAATTATTCGTTTAGAGATTATCCTAAATTCATTTTAGGGCAGAATAGGTATGTTTTAAAAAAAATAAAAGAACCTGTATATAATATTGTTGGATTTTAATTGAAGGGGGAAGGAAATATATGACTGAGGTATTATCTTATACAGATAAGGATATATTAGATTTTGTTGGTTCTGTACAATGGTATCAAGGGGATATAAAATTCCCTAATGGGTTAACGACATCATCTCCTTATCCTTGCGATACTATTTTTAATATGTTTGGGGTGAAGGATGAGTACTTTAAAGGGAAAAGGGTTCTAGATTGCTGCTGCAATTCTGGATATTTTTCTTTTAAGGCGTTAGAGTTAGGGGCAGGGGAAGTTGTTGGCTTTGACAATTCAGAATATTGGATTTCTGTTGCAGAAAAAGTTAAAACTATGAAGCTTATAAATAAGGAGCCTCATTATGGGAACAAATTAAGATTTTATGTGGAAAGTTTTAAGGATGTTGCCTGGGATCAGATTGGGAAATTTGATGTTGTTTTTATGAATTCGTGTCTATATCATATAAATATGGATATTCAGAATATTCTTGATATTCTTTCGGAAGCTTGCTCAGACAAACTTATAATTTTTACAAAGATATTCACATTTTGGAGTCCTGATTCATCTGAGCTTGGTGCTGATTGGAAGGGGAAATATGTTCCAACTTATGAGATGCTTGATTTTGAGCTATTGAGAAGGAAGTTTAATTTCATAGAACACTCAGCGTTGAAGAAAGAAGAGTTGAAAGAGGTTGGGGTGGGGATAAGCCTGGATGAGAGAAGGATTTTACAGCAGAAGTGTAATAAGATTTCTTTTGTAGCTTCAAAAAAGATATAACCTGGAGGGACTATATGTTTGGTAAAAGGAAGAAAGAGTTGGCAAAAGCTTCTATCGATTTAAAAAACCATAAATGGTATCAAGGGGGATTAGATTTAGGGGATGGGACCGTTTCAGAAGCACAGGTTGACTGTAATGATATTTGGGTAAAAATGGGGATTGATAAGAAAGAGATAAAAGGGAAAAGGGTATTAGATATTGCTTGTTGCACTGGGTTTTTTGCGTTTAAGGCGTCTGAGTTGAAAGCAAAGTCTGTTCTCGGTTTTGATATAAACCAAAATGAAATAGAGATGGCAAACAAAGTAAAATTAAATAAAAAAATTAAAAATATTGAATTTTTATCCTGTCCTTTTGAGGGTTTTGATTGGGGAAAATATGGGCCATTTGATGTCTCTTTCGCTGTTAGATGTTTATACCACTTAAAAGGGGGGAATATACTTAAAACTATCTGTGACAACACAAAGAGCACACTAGTTCTTTTTACTATGTTGTGGAGAGAAGATAACCCAAGCCATATTGGTTTAATCGGATGGGAAGGGCAGACGTGGAGATATATCCCAACATTTAAACAATTAGAGAAGGATTTGGAGGCTAATGGCTTTAAAATAGAATTGACCTCTGCACTTTTCCCTTGGCAATTAGAGTCCTGTAAGATTGTAGAATCTGAAAATGTATATGGTAATACGGCCCAGAGAATTATTATTAAAGCAAAGAGGAAGTAGGATGGTTATTGGGATAAAAAATATTGAAAAAGAACTTTCGAGGAAAAATACAAATTATGTTACCTATTTAGTTCATTTAACTGATGATACGCTTGGGGTTTGGAAACCATATGTTGTAAAAGGGAGATACAGAACAGAACTACTTGTGTCAGATATAAACAAGATAATTGGTTTAGATTTGGTTCCAGAAGTGTCAGAAACTATATTTGAAGAAAAAGAAGGGATTGTAAGAAAATATATTGAGGGTAAAAAGGGGGATTGTGTTGCTTATAGAACAATTAAAAAATCAGAGCTGCAAAAGTTGGCAATATTAGATTTTATCATATTTAATTGTGATCGTGGATGGGGGAATGTTATTATCACAGAACAAGGTAAGATTTATGGGATTGACAATGATGCTACATTTATGGATGTTTTTGGGATTTCTTTGAATATGGCTCATCTGATTGGGTGTGATTTGTGTGATGAAGCTTTAGATATGATAAAGGTAATAGACACAAATAAAGAAAAAATATCCGATAGGATGAAAGATTATGGAATAACTCCAAGCTTATTCCAGTGGTACGAAAGAAGAGTTAATCTTTTAAATTATGTTGCTGGGCATGTCACTAAGATGGGATGGTAATTATGAATATAGATAAAGTTTTAGATAGGTATCCAAACAAAGGGAGAGGGGTAGATTATGAGGTAGATGTTGTCTCCCTTAAAGATGGAGGGAAGGGGATTTTTAAAGGGAATATGAAAGCGGATCCTTACTCCATAATTCCGTTAAAAGAAGCCTTAGCGTACAAAGTGGATCAATTTATGAATTTTAATTTAGTGCCTGAGACAGAAATCGTCTGGTTTGAAGGCCGGGCTGGTTCTTTACAAAGGTTTGTAAACGGGGTAGATGGACAGAAAGCCATTATCCAAAACAGTTTTAACCCCTCATTTGAGGAGATGCAAAAGTTAGCTATTTTTGATTTTGTGTTTAATAATTGTGATAGGTGGACTGTCAACTTTCTTTTAGAAGAGGATGGTTCTGTTCATGCAATTGATAACGCAGGATGTTTCCAAAATAGAGATACTTCTTCCTGTACTATCTATTATTTGCTTGGCCAAAAGATAACAGAAAAAAATTTGGTAATCATTAACCAGTTAATGAAAAATTGTAAAGAACTTTGCGAATTAATGTTGAGTTTTGAGTATGAGCCGTTAGAGGATGGAAAAAAGGTCAGTTTTAAAGAATTGTTTTCTGATAGCGTAAGGTTAACGACTAATCATATCTATTTGCTGGCTGGGTCCCAGGGGTGGGTACAGAACATAAATTATAAATTAGGATTGATTGCACCAGAAGAATTAGGGGTAAAAATGAAATGAAAATATTATTATTGAGAATGAAAATTACAGATAAAGTTCCTATGCCGGAGGCCCCGCTCGGTCTTCTTTATATTGCTTCTGTTTTAGAGAATGCCGGACATGAAGTCATTTATAGAGATTTAACTTTTGATGAAATATCAAATGAAGAGTGGAAGATGATAGAAAGAGGGGAGTTTGAGCTTATTGGTATAACCATGCTCTCTTTTTTAAGGAATCAGGCTTACGATCTAATTAAAAAAGTAAAATCTTTGAATACTGGGGTTAAGATTATCGTTGGTGGGGTTCATGCTTCAGCAACCAGCCTTCAACTTGTAGACAATTTCCCAATAGATGCTGTTATCTTAGGGGAAGGGGAATTGACGGTCTTAGATATAGTAGAATGTATGCAAAATAAGGGGAATTGGAGAAAGATTAGAGGAATTGCCACAAAAGAAGGCCGAGTACACGAGCCTCAACCGCTTATTCAGAATTTAGACTCTATTCCTTTTCCGGCATTTCATTTAACGGATATTGCAAGATATAAGATGTCTATTGCCTCTTTAAAGCCAGATAAGACTGTTAATGGGATACGGATTGGGGATGCTAATTGGGTTGGGATGATAGCCAGCCGGGGGTGTGTTGGAAGATGTATATTCTGTAATGCTTTTGATCATTGGGGATTAAAGGTTAGATTTAGATCTCCCGAGAATATGCTTAATGAGATAGAATGGCTCCAATATGAGTTCGGGGTGTCTTTAATCGCTTTTAATGATGATGCTTTTCCTATATTGAAAAGGCAATGTATGGAGTTCTGTAACGGAATCGTAAAAAGAGGAATCAAGATAGCCTGGCAAACGACAACCAGACCGAATGTTTTAGATCAAGAAATGTGTCAGGCGATGAGGGAATCTGGATGTTTCATGGTCGTAATCGGATGTGAGAGTGGATCTCAAAAGATATTAGATAGGATAAAAAAGTTCATAAAAGTTGAAGATTCAGTAAGAACGATTAGGATGATATCTGAAAACAGGATGTGGAGTTATGCTCTTCTGATGATAGGAAATCCGGGGGAGTCAGATGGGACTATAGAAGAAACAATTCAATTTTTACAGATCTCTAAACCAGATATTGTAAGTTTTGTTTCAGGTGTGATGATAACTCCGGGAACTGAAATGGAGCAGTTAGGGGTACAGGCAAAACTTCTTAAACCAAATTTTTGGGTTCAGGGGGCTGATGGGTTGCCTTTTTATACAGCTGAAGCTTCTTATGACAAGATATTAGGGTGGTCTAATAAGGTATCGAAAGCATATCCTAATAATTTTGATAGATTAAAGTAAAGAGGATTTAAAATATATGAAGATTGCTTTACTTCTCCCGGGGAATCTTGGAACACATAGGTTAGCGATTGAGTCTATCAAAAAAAACATAGTTGATCCAAACAATGCTGACGTTTTCGTGTTAACGTCAGCTAGCAATAACTATATTCATATGACAAATTATGAATATAAGGGGAGAGATTTTCCTATACTTGTTGATGAGGATGATGAGAAAAAGATAAGGGATTGTTTTGGGGATAAGCTAGTTATGTTAAATTATATAGAAGATATACAAGGGTATGATGATTTTATGAAAGATCAGATAGAAGACGCAAATAAAAGGTTGGCTTTGTGGTTTGGTCCTACAAATAGAGAGCATACACAGTTTTACGATTTTAAAAATAAGAGGATACTTAATCCCATAAAATATTTAAGTCAATTTTCTTTGATATATTATCTCACTAATTTTTTGATAAAGTATGAAAAAGAAAAGAACATAAAATATGATTATATAATTAGGGCTAGGATTGATCAAAACTTTGACAAGAAGATAGAGATATGTGATGGTAAAGAAGGTCTAGAAAAATTCTTTTGGGTTGAAATGGACAACTTTTATTATGGGACAGCAGATATAATGAAGCTTTCTGGCTTAAATCTTATAAAAGAGATTGGGAGTTTTGATAATCGTTGTATTACGGAAAAGGGGGATTATAGAAATACTATAGAGCCACAATTTAGGGAATTTATTAAAAAGTATGCAAAAATTTATGGGGTTGCATTGAATATAGCAAATATTAGAATAGGGATAAAGGTTTATAGCGAGAGTCAAGTTATCTCTATACCAATATGGAAAGTTTTTATGGATTCCCATCCCCAATTTGTTTTTGATAAAAATTTAACACCAAGATCTTATAATTTACCGGGAAAGTATAGGGGAGTGAATGAGATGTATCCTTTAGTTTGGACATATTATATATTTTAGATTAGGAGGGGTAGAAATGGACACAAAAACAATGACAGCAGATTTGGCAATGATTGAGGCGGAGAAATGGGTAGAATTTAACAAAATAAATCCGGAGACTATAGAACTTAACCATCCTCCTTCTGATTATACTCTTTTTGCTCAGAGTCGCACAGAGATAAAGGAGTTTGCTCAAGTTCTTGAGAAAATGGATAAAAGAGATATTGCTTTAGAGACAGGGGTATTTTACGGGGGCACTTTCTTTTTCTGGAAATTGTTTTTTGACCATGTGATAGGAATAGATATAAATCCTAAAAGTTGTGAGTTTGTAGGGAGAAAGTTAAAAGATTATGGCTGTGATCCCGCTAAACACAATCTTGTTTGTGGCGATGCTCATAATGTAGAGACTGAAGATAAGATTAAAGAGATTCTCCAGGGGAGAAAAGTAGATCTCCTTTTTATTGACGGTTCTCATTCTTGCAGATCAATATTAAATGAATTTTTATGTTATGGAGCTCATGTTCGAAGCGGAGGAATTATTGCAATCCACGATGTAGGGCAGGAAGCTTTTCCTGTCTGTGGGCACATTAAACCTGAGGAAAGGAATCATCTTTACTCTCTTAAAAATAATGTTTGGGTGAATTCTAACTGGGTATTTACGGAAATGAATTGTTGTGCAGTCCATTTAATGAGGGATCACGAAAGATATGGGGTTTCTAGGATGCAATTTATTCACCCTGAAATTCACCGTAGTGGTATTGGTTGGTGCATAAAGAAGTGAACAGGAAAGGGTTTTAGGTTGATTATATAAAGAGACTTAAGGAAGGGGAATGAAATGAGAATCGTATCAGTTGCGGGAATTCGGCCAGACTTTATCCGGATGGCTAAAATAATTAGAGGTTTAGATGGCTGTGGTGGGATAGAGCACATTTTGATTCATACTGGGCAACATTATAGCCACAATGTTAATGACATCTTCTTTGAGCAATTAAATATAAGAAAGCCGAACGTCAATCTTGGCATAAAATCAGGATCTTATGCAGAACAGACGGCAAAGTTGCTTGTGGCTTTAGAGAAAGAGCTGATTCGACTTAAGCCAGACGCTGTCCTTTTCTTAGGGGATTCAAATACTGCCTTGGGGGCCATTACCTCTGCAAAAATGAACATCTTTACGATTCATATTGAAGCCGGGATGAGATCTCATGATTGGCGTATGCCAGAAGAAAAGAATCGGGTGATAGTTGATCGACTCTCTAATTTACACTATGTGTATACAGAAAGATATAAAGAGAATCTGTTATATGAGGGATTTAACCCTGCCAATATTGTAGTTGTAGGTAATCCTATTGTAGATATTGTTAATAAATATAAAGACCAGGCTGCTAAGAGTGGGATTATACAGAAACTTAAATTAAAATATGGTGAATATTTTCTGACAACCATTCATCGGGCTGAAAATGTGGATGATAAAGAAGTGTTAACTGAAATTCTTATGGGGCTAGGAATGGTGTACCGAAAATATAAGAAGCCGATAATTTATCCTATGTATTATAGGACCCAGAAGAGAATAAAGGAAATGGGGTTGGCTAACCAGATCCCTGAGGGTATTAGGGTTATGGATCCTTTAGGGTTCTTTGAGTTTTTGGATCTGGAGGCCCATTCTATGTGTAATATAACAGATAGTGGGACTGTGCAGGAAGAAAGTCTGGTTTTGCGTACTCCTTGTGTTACTGCTAGATGGTCAACAGAACGGCCAGAAACAGTTGAGGTTGGGGCAAATATTGTTGCAGGTATTGAGGCGGGAGGAGTTTACCAGGCTGTAGTATCTATGGTTTCGTCTCAGCGGAGTTGGGACACATCAATACTGGGGGATGGGGAATCTAGTGTAAGGATTGTAGAAGATATAAAGGATAGGTCTGGGCAGATAATAAATAAAGAGCATCTCTTAATGGATCCTTTTGATTTTAGGAAAAGGAACTGTTTTGTGAAACGAGGGGCTTAATGAAAAATGTGCTGGTTACTGGATGTGCTGGGTATGTTGGGGGTAGCGTAGTTGATCAATTAATAAAGAGCAATAAATATAATATTAGAGGATACGATAACCTTTTATATACCGATACTTATATGCAGAAGATAGAATTTGTCAATGGGGATATAAGAGATGAGGCTAAGTTAAAAACACAATTGGATTGGGCTGATTGTGTGATTCATTTGGCAGCGATAGTGGGAGACGCAGCCTGTTCTCTTTATCCAAAAGAGACTGTGGCGATAAACGAGAAAGCGGTAGAATTTATATCTAAAAATTTTAATGGAAGGATAATTTTTTGTTCAACTTGTTCTGTCTACGGGATGCAAGACGGGGTTCTTACCGAAGATTCCCCAGCCAACCCTCTTTCTTTGTATGCCGGGACGAAATATGCTGCAGAGAAATATTTAAAAGGAAAGAACGCTTTAATTTTTAGATTAGGGACTCTTTATGGAATAGGGTATAGATTTGGGCGATGCAGATTTGACCTTGTAGTTAATGTTATGTCTTCTGACGCTTTTATAAATAAGAAATTGACAGTTTTTGGTGGAGAGCAGTATCGCCCATTACTCCATGTTCGAGATGCGGCATATATGTTAATCCGGGCGATAGAGCATGATTATATAGGGGTATATAATTTGGCGTCGAAGAATATTAACATTTCTGATCTTGGCCAGCTAGTTGCTTCTAGAATTAAAGGTTGTGAGTTGGAGACGATAGATATGAAATTTGAAGATAGCAGAAATTATCAGGTTGATTGTTCTAAGGCGGCTCAAGACATCTCTTTTGATGTAGAGAAAGCAATTCTGATAGAAGAGGGGGTAGATGAAATAGTAAAAATATTGAACGAAGGACGGATCAAAAATCCTAAAAATTGTATTCACTCAAATGAGTTTTTCTTGGGTAAACTGAAATATAATGGGAATAAATAGCGGGATGGAGCAGTGGTCAGCTCGTCGGGTTCATATCCCGGAGGTCGGTGGTTCGAATCCACCTCCCGCAATAATTTTATAAAAGGAGAATGAAAATGGAAATGGAGATAGTTAAACCTTTTACGGTTGACATTAAACACATTGCTGATGATAGAGGTTTTTTGGTCCCAATATCTCAATTTTTACCAGTAGAGTTGCAAAAAGAGATAAAGAGAACTTATGTGGTAGGGGATTATGGGAAAGGAGTGATCCGGGGGCTTCATGGGCATAGGAAAGAAATGAAGATCTTTTATATCATTAAAGGGTCAGCTAAATTTGTTGCCATAAATATGGGGGATTCTACCGACAAGTATGAAATTACTTTAGGAGAACGGGCTAATAGGTTATTTGTAGTTCCGCCAGGATATTTTAATGGCTGGGTTAGTTTAGAGGAGGGAACCTTGTTGGTAGCACTATCTACTTCTACCTTTGAGGAATCGGTAAAAGATGATGAGAGGGAGGATCCTTATAGGTATGGTGCGGATATATGGGGTGTTAAGGCCAGATAAATAAGGAGGAATTGTGGAAATTCAAGGATTTGCGGAAGAAATAGATAAGACAGGATACTTGACAATAACGGCGGAAGACCATTCTGGTATCCCTAAAGACGATCATTTGATCGTTTTTAATAACAAAGATAATCAGAAATATAAAGTGCTTTTATCTACTGTGTGTTCTTATGACTGGCAGAATCTAAAGAGGGTTTTGGATGGCGGGGAAGCAAAGATAATGGATCAGATGACCCGGATCGTGGGATACTATTCAAGGGTTAGCAACTGGAATAAGTCTAAGTTAGGGGAACTTGGTGATCGGCGTAAAGGAGATTACAAAATAGGAATATAGGAGGACATATATGAATGAAGGAACTGAATTGAAAGAGACGAATGTGTTGGTCTTAGGATGTACCGGAATGCTTGGACATAGGGTGTTTATGGAGTTTGCTAATCAAGGGTTTAATGTTTCAGGGACAATGCGGAGTGGATTAAAAGAGTATGATAAATATGACTTTTTTAACCCCCAAAGTGTTGTAGAGTTTCTTGACCCTGTAAATCATTTTTCAGGGATACTTGAAGCAGTGGAACAATTTGATCCTTCAGTGATCATTAATTGTATTGGTAAAACCAAACCTCACACTAAGGATCCGGTGGCCACCATTGAGACTAATTCTGTGTTGCCGCACAAGCTTGCCCGTTTTTGCGATGAGTTTGGGATAAAGTTGATCCATATCACTACCGATTGTGTTTGGACGGGTAAAAAGGGCGATTATGGCCTTTCAGACCCCCACGATGCCACAGATCTCTACGGGAAAAGTAAGAGTTTGGGGGAAGTGGCCTACGGAAACCATCTTACTGTCCGCACTTCTATTATAGGGAGAGAGCTGAATAGCCGGGATAATTTATTAGAATGGATCCTCTCTCAGCCTGGTGATAGCGTATTGTCGGGGTTTACGGAGCATCTTTGGAATGGGGTTACGACTATGGAGTTAGCCAATATCTTGGTTAGAATAGTAGATGATGAGCCAGAACTAAAAGGGATAATCCAGATAGCAGGAGAGAAGATCAACAAGTATGATTTGTTGAACCTGGTTAAAGATGTTTATCATCTTAACTTTAAGGTAGAGCCTAAACAGACTGAAAAATGCGACCGGACAATGATCAATACGAGTGGGCACACTCCTCCGTCAATACGACAAATGTTAGAAGAATTTTACGGCCAAGAAGAATTATATAAGAAGTAAGAAGTGGGCATATGAAGATTTGTGCGATGCTTCAAATAAGGGATTGTGGAAAAAAGATTCTGTTTCTGCTAATGGCGATATCTCGGTTTGTGGATGATATTGTCGTGTTAGATCATGCCTCTAAAGATGACACTCATAGGATAGTAAAATTATGCCCAAAGGTAAGAGAGGTTTTGCGGGAGAATGAACCTAACTGGGCTTTAGTGGAAATGAAGAATAAACAACGGCTGTTAGAACACTCCTTATTATATAAGCCGGATTGGTTGTTTTGGATCGACTCAGACGAATTGCCTTCTTCCCCTCTAATTGAAGGGGTCCGGAGTCTTCCTGAGAAACATCCTTCTGTAAGCTTATTTGGTTTTCCAGAAGTCAATCTATGGAATGATGAATATCATTATAGGACAGATGAAGGATGGTATCCGGCTTGGACTTATAGATTAATTAAAGTTAATGGGGGGTTGAAGTTCTCACAAAAGAGGGGGGTAGGGCCACGCAACCCTATGATCCCAGAAGGAAAGACGCATCGTGAACCCTTGCTTGTAAATAATATGCCTATTCTTCATTATGGGTATATGACTGAACAGCAACGCCAAGATAAATTTAAACTTTATATGAGTTTGGATGACAACAAGGATGAGATGGACAAATATTTTACTTACAATAGGATTGTTGAAGATAAGATCGTAGTCTTAAAGGAGGTAGAACCCAAATGGCTATTGACCCCACAAACTTGAAGTTAAAATTGTCCCAGAATTTTAGTCTAGGTGAATTTGCGGTTTCTGCGGCCTATCCTGATTTAGCCAGTAAAATTGTTTTTACGGAAGGGGATGTAGTTAAATTATTGTATCTCTGCAAGACGATATTGCAACCTCTCAGAAACTTTTTGGGGGAGGCTATTGTTGTTCTTAGCGGGAAGAGATCTTTGGAGTTAAATACTGCGGTTAAAGGTGCCCCAACGTCTGACCATTTATTTATGGGGTTTTCTTGTGCTTGTGATTTTCTCCCGGTCAAAGGGAGTGATTTGTCAAAAGTTCAACCCTGGTTAACTCAATATCCTAATAGTTTTGGTCAACTGATTACTTATAAAGATAATGGGGGGAATTTGCATTGGTGTCATGTTTCTTTGCCTACTGATAGGCATATTGGGGAGTTTATGACGACAGTTATAGGAGAATAAAAAGGGGGTGAGCAATATATGAACTGGGATTCAATATGGAATGGTGTGGTAAGTTTTGTAGCCAATAACCTAATACAGATTGCTTTAGTGGTTATAATTGGTTATGCTTGCAAGAAGGGAAGTAAACTTGGGGATTATATCATAAGCAATCAGACTGCTCAGAAGGTTATTTTGATAGCTGATGATATTACTGATGAGATCTTAGCAAGTTGCCCAACAAACAATCTGGCTCAATTTTTGGACAAAGCAGTAGATAAAATAATTTCTGTTACCGGGATTAGTCAAGAAACTGCAACTAGAATAATGACTGCTGCTTTTATCCGGGCGAATATTAACGGAAAAATTAAGTCGGCAGAGCTTGTTGCCAAAAACAATGTGGTAAAATAGATTTTATAAACGGTAGGCAGATGATCTCTGCCTACCGGATTCGAATGGGGGAATGAACATGTCAAAAGAAAGAGGCACCTATAATCGGAGGAATTGGGTCCAGCGATGGAAAGGTCGGATCCTTAATGCTGTTGAAAATGAGCAAGAGAAACTGGCCAGACGTTATAATGTGGGGGGTGGTTGGAGGAAACCATTAATCCGGCAAGAAGCAGTAAACCCCGCCCAATTGATCCAAGCTACTCCCGGCCAATTTAAAGAATCGAAAAAGAAGGGGCTTAAGACTTTATTTGGTTTTTTAAAAAGTAAAGGTAAAAGGAGACGCTAATGTCCCAAAAAATAACTTATATACATAATAGTAAGGGGATTAAGATCGGATCCGTTGTCTTTAATGATAGTAATCGTTTTTATTATGTTTATGACGCAAAGGGGGTTAAAATTGGTTATGCTCAAGAGGGGTATGGCACTTGGGATGCGAAAGGGATAAGAGTCTCTATGGAAGCTGTCCCCGGGATGTTATTTAAGACTGGGTGATTTTATCCTTGACAGAGCTCATTTGATTTGTTATATATAATATGACTAATTCGCAAGAATTGGTTCCTTCCTTATATCACACCCTTTTGAGTGGCGATAGGATGGTCATAGTGAGGGAAGTTTTAGGGATCTCATCCCCGAGACTTCCCTCCTCTCTTTATAACCCAGGTTTTTACCTGGGTTTTTTGTTTTTTAGATAAATAGAAAAGAAAAACATTATTATTTAATCCGTTTATAGTCCGTCAATTTGTAGTATTTTTCTTATAGAATATAGGGGGTTTTGTTTATTTTATTTAAAAATAGTTCTTGACAAAGTTGACAATATGTGCTATTGTTATATTAGAAGAGAAAAGAGAGGGGTGATTAAAAATGTTATACAAAACTATTTACGGCGGCAAAGGGGAAGTCCAGGCGTGGATCTATAAAGAAGGTAGAGAGTTTACAGTGATAGGTAGTTCAGGGGAAACTCTAGGTTATGCCACAGAAGGTTCTGGCACATATGATGCAGACGGAAGAATGGTTTCTACGGACTGTGCTCCATCTATATTGGTTTAAATAACTCTTAAAAAAAGGAAGGGGTGGGATAGATGCTTATAAATAAGAAAAAAGTTAAGATGTATATAAAAGAGCACGGCAAGCACGTAACTCAAATAGATAAGAACTTTTATGATGCTCTTAACCGCAAGTTGATCTTGGCTTTAGAAAAGGCCTTACAGGTCAATGCAAGCCGGAAAAGGTTAACCGGGGAAGCCTTACTATTCTAAAAAGAGGTGTGTTATGAGAAAAATGCAGGAGAAAGTTTTGACCGATTACAGCGATCTGTTCTTCAAAGTAGAAAGAGAAAAGCTCTATACTACAAGTCATATCTATACCGGACAGGATGCTTTGATCAACGGAAGCACCGGGAACGTGCTAGGTGTAGTCAGTAGCAAGTATCAGGTAATAGAACATAAAGAAGTCCTGGACAGTTTCTCTAAACTTATGGAGAAAAGGGATGATATAAAAATCCAGTCTGTCCGGAGCGTTAAGGATGGAGCAAAGTTCTATATGACTGCCGAAATAGACAATAAGATTTCGGTAGGCATTCTGAAAGATGGTAAACCGGATATTATTAAGCCTATGTTGGTCCTGAGCAACAGTTATGATGAGAGCACTAAGGTTGGCTTTGTAGCCGGGATCTGGCGGTTGGTGTGCAGTAATGGTGCCTATGTAGGAATTAAGGCTATAAACCTGGTTAGAAAACATCTAGGTGCTGTAGATTTTGATTTTAGCCAGGGATTGGCCGAAGGAATTGACTTGGTGGAACGCCGGATGATGCCGAGTATTAAGAGGATGACTCAGACTGCTATAGGGAGTCCTCAGTTTGAACTGATCAAGAAAAACCTGCCGGAACGTTTGATCAAAAATATTGGTGGAGAGAAAGCCCTTATCGGTAGGACCGAGTGGGATGGTTACAATATGTTCACCAGGCACTTGACCCACGAATATAAAGGTAGTTTTGAGCGTCAGATGGATTTGAATGGGGCGTTGGTAAGATCCTTTAATATGTAAGAATGGGTTGGAGGAGAAGGTCGCCCTTCTCCTCCAATACCTTAATGTCCAGGTGGAAACCCAAAGGAGAAAAAAAAAGATGAACGAACAAATTGAAAAGATGATTGCAGATTGGGACAAAAATTTTAAGGTTCTTGTGGAGAGCGACAGGGTGGCTAAGGAGCAGGGGATCCTGGTAGGTCGGTATGTAAGTGAGCCTTTTGCTGATGGCAAGGCGTATTATAAGATAGTGTCAGAGAGTAAGACTAAAGTTAAAATAGAAGTGGTTACTGGGATCGGTGATGACTGGATCCTGCCGTATTGGGGAAGTAAGACCTCAATAAGTAAGGCCTACGCTAAAAGACAGATTGAAGGGAGAGAAGCCTTAGAGAAATTATTCAGCAGGAAATCGTCAGTCTAAGGGGTGCTTTATGAAGATTAAAAATCAAACACAATGGCAGACTAAACAACTCCGTAAAATCTTTATGGCCTGTCTTAATAAGGTAAGGAAGGATGAGAAGGGGAGTTTTAATCCGCAAGAATTTAAACGCATGTCAGATCTCCAGATCCTAATTAAGTGGCATAAGACAACTTGGGTAGGTGGGTTTGCCTACTATCATAGTAAGACAATGTGCGTTAAAATGCCCCGGAGAGAGTCTATTGTAGGTGGATATCCTGTCTGGAAACGGACGGCGAGCACATTTATCCATGAACTTGGGCATTGCTTAGGGATGCAACATACTGGAAGGTTTTATACCTTTGAGCAGTATTATGACGAATGGATCAATCAGACTTTTACTCCAGAAGCGTATCCTTTAGAATATTATCCGGAGAAACAAAAATTGGAGATCAAAACCAATCTTAGGGAGTCCCGGTATCAGAAGGCATTGAAGTTCCAAGAGCGGGCGATAAGGAAACTTGAGAATGCCCGGAAGGGTCTAAAGAAGTGGACGAATAAGGTTAAGTATTATGAAAAGGTCTTAGCGGTAGCGAAGGGGAAGGAGCAATAGATGTCTTGCAGAATTCACTCTAAATATTGCAAAATTAAGGGGTGTAAAGGGAAATATTTTTCTCTTGGTTATTGCGTGCGTCATTATAGTCAATTTTTAAGGGCTGGCACTCTTCCTGGCCGTAAAAAATGTAAAGTTTGGGGATGCAAAAGAGGGTGTTATGCAAAAGGATTATGTAGAATTCACTATAGTAGATTTCAGAAGACAGGAACTACTTTTTTGCAGGAATGGGGAGAGGTTTGTAAGGTTTTTAATTGCAAAACTCCGGCTAGAATATTGGGGTTTTGTGTTAAACATTACGATAGATGGAAAAAATATGGCAATTGTTATAAGAGAAAAGGCGGGGCCCCTAAAGGAAAAAAGAATTGGAATTGGAGTGGGGGTGTTTCTGAGTATCCACATCATGCAACATTAAAAAAGAATAGGTTAATAAAATTAAAACAAGTTGGATGGAAATGCGAGCTTTGTGGTAAATTTGCGTATCAAACTTTTCATAAAAATAAAAATAAGACAGATCATCGAAGGGAAAATCTTTTAGCTGTTTGTACTAAATGTCTTGGCAAATGTAAAGTTGGATTAAAATATAAATCAGTTTTTTTTAGGATGTACGGATTGACTCTTAAAGAAATGGTGGAAGCGTTTGGTAGAACAAACATTTATTATACTTCCTTACATAAGGAAGGAAGACTTAAGAAGTTTTTATTGAAGATAAAAGATGGAGAAATAGAAGAAGGAAAATAAGTTTTTAAGAATATCCTTGACAAGAGAACGGTTGTGTAGTATATTGAGAGCAAAGGTAAAAATAGAGAGAGAGAGTGTTAGGGATATATAGGGGGGCAAGATGTTAGAAAAAGAAATTAAAGAACAACACGAATCTTTTGGTTTAATTAGAATTGGCCGGGGAATGATCTCCGGCGGGGGTGGAACAAACTTATTTGGCAGCAGCATTGAGCATAGGAGTATTATTACCTTAGAAATCTCAACCGCAGAGATACAAAGAACTTTATCCCAAGATTGGGTTCATAGCAACAAGCAGTTGATAGAGGTAGATATGTCTCCTACTCAATTTGCTGATATGGTTACTAGTTTAAATATGGGGGATGGAGTGCCTGTAACGATCCGGAAATTTAATGGCAAGACTATGGAAGACTGCCCACATATAAGTAAGAGGAAACAGTTTTCCCAAGAGACAGAAGCACAGATGCAGGATATTGCCAAGATCGTAGATGGGGCTTTAGTCAAAGCTAAGGTGGTAGTGGAAAAGAAAACCCCGGCGACTAAAGGTGAATTGAAAGAGTTGTTAGATAGCTTGGTAAAATTAAAACAAGAGATAGATAGTAATTTGCCTTTCATTCATAATCAATTTAATCGCCAGATGGATAAGACCGTTGTAGAGGCAAAAGGGGAAGTTGAGGCGTTTGTTAATAATATAGTAGTGAAGCTGGGGATGGAAAAACTCCGGGAACAGGTTCCTTTGATAGAAGGACCTGAGAAGAATGAGAAGGCGGAGTAGGAGAAGATTATGATAAAGAAGAAAGAGTTTTATCTTTATGGTGCAAAAGGCGACTATCAAGGGATGATCAGAACCTATACCCGGGAAGAAGCATTAGAGCAGGCGTTAGAGAAATTGGGTATCGATCTTACGCTAGAACCTCGGGTATAAAAAGGAGAGGAACTATGGCAAGTGTCCATTTTGTGAAAAAAGCTAGAAAAGCAAACAAGGAAGCTGGAATAAAGAAGGGTGAAAGTTATTATTGGTGGTCCTTTAAATTCGGCGGGAAACGTTACAGTAAAACTTTACCAAGAGCTTCCCAATTAACACAGTCTGACTTCTTAAGTCAGGCATATAGTCTGAGTGAACAACTTGAGGATATAACTGTTGATATGGATATTGACGAGATAAGGTCTCAAGTGGAAGATGTTGTTGAACAGATCCGTAGTTTAGGAGAAGAGCAGGCGGAGAAGTATGATAATATGCCTGAGGGGTTACAGTCTGGTAGTACAGGAGAGTTGCTCCAGGGACGTGTGGATGAGTGTGAAGATTGGGCTTCTAATCTAGAGAGTGTTGATTTTGGGGACATTACTAATAAAGATACGGAAGTAAAATTGGACTTGATAGAAGAATTAAACAGTTGCGGATATAAAGGGGAATAAAATGAAAACGATTTGTATGGTGAAAAGTGATGGGGTCATTGTAGACTTAGTTGTTGCCAAAGATGCCCGGCGGAGATTGCTTCTCCGGTTCTCCCGGTATCAGAAAGAGATAGAGCGGGAGCATAAATTAACTATGGGTGAAGACTCTATCATCAACAGTCTGAAAGAGATCGTTAAGGAGGAGTTATAATGCCTAAAACTTATTTTGCAATCCCAATAGCTCTTTTTGCTATCAGTTTTGGAATAAGACTTATGAAACCCGAAGAAAAGTCAGAAACAAGCCAACTCCGGAATTATTATATTTTTCTTGATGTTGCATCAATACTTATTGCTTTTATGGCAGGATTTCTTTTATCTGCCATTAATTGGTAGGTGCCTAAATGGATATGACTAAAGAACAAATAGAGAACTTTCGCAAGGTTTTATATGGAATAGTTGGTGCCTATGCTGGACTTATGAGTGATGAAGAGGTACAGGCATTTAGGGATAAAATGCAGAAGGACATTGATAGTATGCCTCAAAAGGAGAAGGGGGAGAAAACAAATGAATGAAAAAAAGATGAGAAAGTTAAAGGCAATTTTAATTATTGTTAGTTGTGTCCTAGCGGTAGTTGCTTGGGCAAAAGTAAGATCTGATTGGGGTTCTCTTAGCATCCAACATTTAAAAACAGAAGTTTTGGTTTATACAGATGGTTTGCAGACTAAGGGGATTTTTGATAGCCCAATAAAAATGAATAGATATATTCAAGATAAAGTGATTACCGATTCCTCTTTCTTCTTTTTCAGCATTCTTCTTCCTATTGTATCTGTTTTGATTATTATTAAACAAATTAATAATTTAAGAAGGATTGCGGAAATTAATGACAAGGCGGTAATGATAGTTAATCCGTTTGAAATGGTAGGCCAATTAGATGAGAAAAAGTATGGATTTTGGGGAAGAATGAATAGCAGGTTCACTCCAAATGTTTTAGATAAAAAAGATAGAAGACGGTGGTTTTTGGGATGGATAACTGCCTCTTTAACCGTAGTGATAGTTATTCTTGCAGTTTTATTGCCAATTTCTCCTGCTGTTGCCGTTTTGCTTTCATATGTTTGTATAGGAATGTTTGTTATAACCTTATGGTTAAATCCTTGGGCTGCGTTTGCCCTTGCGACTTTATTCCTCATATTTACTAGCAGAGCTCACGATAAGGCACGAGAAAGGGAAAGCAATGGTTAAAAAAAAGAAAGCTAAATGGGTCAAACATATAATTAAAGAAGGGGCCCGGTATCATGTTATCTGGTGGGATAACCTGGGGGCTCATTGCTCGGAACCAAATTGTGAGATTAATAGGCCAATAAAGAGAAGTAAAAAGTCAGCTCCTCTTGGGGATATTTATGGTACCCCGCCAGTTAGAAAGGTAATAGAAGAACTGGAAAAATTTTCTGTTCTCCAAGAAGTCTTGAAGAGTTTTGGTATTATTCCGTTAAAGGAGACAAAATGAATAATTTAGTAACAGTTATGCCAGGGAGATTCTCAGAGAAGTCAAAATGTTCTATCAAGCGATGCAAGAAGAAGGTTAGATGGCTTATTTTTAGTTGGGACGGAAAACCGATGCTTTCTCGTCTTAGTAAACAGAGCTGTCATAAGCATTTGGCTGTTGTAGTTAAAAAGGCAATGATTGAGGACAAAAAGTTAGGAAACTTTAAGCCTACCGAGGTAGAACTATTGCGGGCAGAGATCGAACGGTTAAGGAAGGCCCAAAAATGAAAAAAGATTTGATTTTTTGGGTGATAGTCATAATAATAATGTCTGCCTTTTTTGATCTCCGATTGGAGATGAAGTATAAGAAGTTTATGAAAGAAGTTGATCAGAAGATAGAGAATCAACAAATCTTTAAATCACAGACAGAACTGTTGACCAACCAAATAGAACTTTCCAAAAAATTAGCATATAATCAAAAGTTAATTTGTTATGCGATCTTGGGGGATGACTTTATTTTAGATCCAGAAGAGACAAAAAGATTTAAAGGGACAGAAGATGACAAAGAAAAATGAAGAATTAGATGGATTGGCGATAGTAAAACAAGCAATATTTTGGGTTAAGCAGATAGAAAGCGATTATTCTATTGAGGGGTTAACCTTAAAAGATAGGCAAGAGTTGAGGGTGGTCCTTTCTGCTGCGACTTTAATGTTAGAACAAGAAACTTTTAAGAAAAAAAGATGCGATGATATTACTTACAATAAACCTTGGCTTAGAGGTAAAGGTAAAAAATTTATAGTTAGGCAGTATGATGGATTTGACAATAATTGGATAGATATCACTAAACCTTTGTCTTTAAAGGAAGCTATGAAAATCTGGAGAGCCCACACTAAAGATGGTACAGAAAAATATTGTTTTGAACACATAGATTATTATGAGGTCTTCCCGGCTGGTACAAAAATGCTTTATAGTGCTGAGGGGCAAAATGGTTAAGAAAGAGAGTAAGGCTCAGATAGAATTGTTCCCTGAGTTGAGCATAGAAGAAGATTATAAAAAACTTAAGAGGTCTTCTGTGTGGGAATTGGACACAAAATTGACCTTTGGTAAATATAAGGGGAAGACTATTAAAGAAGTGGTAAACAGTGATTGGAAAGGGTACAACTGGTTGGCCTGGGCATCAAAAAATATCAAATGGTTTAGGCTTAGCGATGCGGCTTTTGCTTATTGCAAGAAGAAGGGGATCCGTTATGCGGCTAAACATGGTAGTTATCTTGAACCAGGAACGTCTGAGGAAGGGTTCTTGCGGGCAACTGGATTGCTTGGTGGCCCAAGGGGAGAGTGTGCTCAGTTAGCTTACGAAGAAGGTTTAAATGTTGTGGATGAAGATGAATTCATAGATGGGGAGTGGGGCGGATGAAAGAGAGATTTCAAGAGCGGTTAGGGTTAAATCAAAACAATCGGGTAAGGTTAGGCGAGGTCAATGGCATACTAGAAGAATATGCTGCTGAGGGCTACAGATTGACTTTAAGGCAGCTTTATTACCAATTGGTATCCAGAGACCTTATACCTAATAATCAACGGGAATACGCCAAATTGAGCAATCTGTTGAAGAAAGGCCGGATGGGGGGAGTGGTAGATTGGGATATTATAGAAGATCGGATCCGGGCACCATACATTCCTTATTATGTTAGAGATGTTCCTGGTGCTTTAGAGGATACAATTGACCAGTACAGATTGAATAGGATGGAAGATCAAAAAGTTTATATAGAGATTTGGGTAGAAAAAGATGCTCTCTCCGGGGTCTTGAAGCCAATTACTTCCTATTATCATATAAATCTGATGGTCAATCGGGGCTATAGTTCTTGTACGGCCATGTATGATGCTAGTAAGAGAATTTTACGCAAACAGGGCCACAAACTTTGCTTTATCTTTTATTTGGGAGATCACGATCCGTCTGGGTTGGATATGGTAAGAGATATTAGAGATAGGCTTGCAGAATTTGGGGCGGATCCCGATGTAAGACCTATAACCTTGACCTCTGAACAGATAAAGAAATATAATCCCCCGCCTAATCCTGCGAAGTTTCAGGATCCTCGGGCAAATGATTATATTGCTAAATTTGGCCGTACTTCCTGGGAAGTCGACGCCTTAAACCCTAAAACTTTAAATCGATTAGTCCAGGGGGCTGTTGAGGGGCTCTTAGATCGGAAGAAATTTAATGCTAAACTGAAACAAGAAGAGAAAGATAAAAAGATACTAAGAACTTATGCTGAAAAATTAAAAAATAGTTAACAGTGCTGCTAATTGGGCATTGTTATTAAAAGTGGTCATGTCTTACTTCCCCTTGGGTTGACCCTCCACAATAAAGGTGGTATGTTAAAATCTACCTCTGAGAACCTTTAGAAGTGGAACAAGGGGTAAAATTATAGGAGGAAAGATGAAGAAAGAAAATTTAATCAGAGACGAAAATAATTATAAATTTGTAATAGATAGTGATTTTTTGGGGGTTTATGTTAAGCGTAAATCTGATAAGATTGTTGGTCGGGTCATTGAACATTGGCAGGGGGATTGTGATAGTATTTTGGTAATACGTTTCCCCGACAAAACAATTGATAAGGTTGACCTTCTTGATTGGAAAAAGGAGCATAAACCCCATGCGAGATCTATTGCCAGAAAAGATAAATATTTATTTAAAAATTTTAATGGCAAGTGGGTACGGCCAGACAATTGGAGTCAAATCCAATACATTAATGGGCAATGGATGCGTTATGTTAAAGAAGAATGGGTCCCGCTAGAAGGTTAGTTTACTAAAATTGAATATGAGCAGTATGGGAAATAATTCAAGGAAGACTTGAAGTGGTGGAATTGGCAGACATAGGGACTCTAGTCCCGGGCGGAAACGCCGTGTTGGTTCAAACCCAACCTTCAAGATTTTTAAAAGAGAGGGATTCAATGTTAAAGAAAGAGCTCCAGGTTTCTGTGCCAGTGGTAAAATGTATTAATAATTGTAAGTTCTGTGTGGCCAAAATGCATTCTAACCCTTACGAATCTAGATGGGGTTTGAATGTGGATGACTGGTTCGGTAAGGATTATAAGCGGAGAATGTCTTTTGCTAGAGATATTGGGTGTAATGTTTTGGTTCTTACTGGCATAGGGGAACCACTACAGAATCGGGGGTTCTTAACAATTATTATGGAAATCAACGACCTCCTCCATTCACCTTTTTCGTGGGTTGAGCTTCAGACTACGGGAGTCTTGCTAAACAGGGAGATGTTATATTGGCTCAGAAAAATTAACGTTTCTGTTATAAGACTCTCTATATCAGATTTGTTTGATGAGGGCAGAAATCAAGAAATTGTAGGAATCCCGAAGAAACTACGATTTGATAAAATTGAGTCTTTATGTTATGCGATAAAAGAGCAAGGCTTTAATCTCCAGCTTGATTTAAATTTAACTTATACTTTCGATTCTTATTCTGTTAAACAGATATTAGCTAAATGTAAAGAGCTTGGGGCAGACACTGTTCTGTTTAGGGAGTTGTACTCGGATTCCGGTAAGAACCATACTAAACAAGGAATATGGGTAGCTAAAAATAGTATAGATAATGATACTTTGTCGGCTATTGATACGTTTATTTTTGAAAGCAAAAGAGCGGGAATAAATAGTGATATCCGATTTGATCAAAATTGTATGGAACCGGAAGAGGAAGGCAAACTTAAACGACTAATTCTCCAGGTAGATGGTAGATTATATAAGAGGTGGGAAGATCCAAAATCATTAATCTTTTAGGGGATAGTATGCAAAAGATGAACGGGAAGTTAATACATAAAACGGAACTTATTGCGGAGATAATAACTAAGGTACTCTGTAACAAAAAGTGTTCAGAATGCGATTTAACTGGAATGACAGTTGATTATTTTCATCGTTGCAAATGGAGGATCCCAATCCGCAAGGCGGCTTCCGCTGTCTGGCGGTCTTTGAGAGTAGATCAACCTAGAGTTAAGAAGCTACTGATTGCAGCCAGAAAAAGGGTTCCTGCTGATTATAGAAAATATCCAGATAGGGTTGTTAGAGCTATAGCTTGTGATATGCCTATATTAATAAAGGAAAAGAAAAATGAGAACAAACAGGCCAAGCTGTAAATATTATAAGGTGTGTGGATCTGTTGATAATTGTCCGGGATGTATTGGGTATCAAAAGAAAAGGGTGCCCGTTATAGATCAGGTAGAAGAAATTGAGGAAGCGGTAAGGCAGAGAAATCTTAGGAAGAAAAGGTAGGTTTAATGAAAATCGAGATAAATGAGCAATTCAAGAAAGCTTTAGATCTAATGGAAAATACAAATAAAAACATTTTTATTACGGGCGTGGCGGGTGTTGGTAAAAGTGTTCTTTTGTCTTATTTCCAGGCAATCACGAGCAAACGTTTGGCCGTCTTAGCCCCTACTGGGGTCGCCGCCCTCAACGTTAAAGGGGAGACGATCCACTCCTTCTTTTGTTTTAGACCTGGGATTACCAAAGAAAAAGTTTGGGAATTAAAGGTTAGTAATAAGAGAAGAATTTTATACCGTAACCTTCAAATGATAATTATTGATGAAGTTTCTATGGTACGGGCAGACTTGTTTGATTGTGTTGACGCATTTCTTAAAATTTATGGGCCAGCACCAGGGAAACCTTTTGGTGGGGTTCAAGCTGTTTTTATAGGAGATCTTCATCAGCTTCCCCCAGTAGTTACAGGCAAAGAAAATTTTATTTTTAAGAGATTCTATGATAGCCCTTATTTTTTCTCTGCCAAAAGTTTTAATAAGTTAAACGTAGAGCTTGTTGAGTTGACAAAAGTTTATAGGCAGAAAGACCCGGTTTTTATTGATCTATTAAACGCTATAAGGAACAATTGTCTTACGACAGATCAACTTATCTTGCTTAATACAAGAGTGGGAGCAGAGTTGCCAAGTGATAAGAGTGGTTATTCGGTTTATCTTACTACCACTAACAAAAAAGCTTCAAAGGTAAATGAAGAATCTTTGCGATCTATGGAGACAAAGATACACACTTTTAAGGCAAAGATTGCGGGGAACATAGATCGGTCTTTTTATCCTACTGACGAGGAACTTCAAATTGGTGCGGGTGCCCAGATAATGCTACTAAATAATGATAGTCAAGATCGCTGGGTAAACGGTTCTATTGGAAGAGTTATTAAAATATATACTTTTGATGAGGATTGGACAGAAGCAAACATAGATGTCCAATTAGACAATGGAAAGGTTGTTACTGTCGTTCCTCATTCTTGGGAAATTTTCTCTTATTTTTATAATAAAGAAAGGAATATTATTGATGCCGAAAGGATGGGGTCGTTTAGGCAGTTCCCTTTGAAACTGGCTTTTAGTTGTACTGTTCATAAGAGCCAAGGGAAAACATTCCCTTTGGTAAAATTAGATTTAAGCCAAGGGATATTTGCACATGGACAGGCTTATGTGGCTCTAAGCCGTTGTGTGTCGCTAGAGGGATTGTCTTTAGAACAACCCTTTGATCAGAAGCATATTTTAACTGATAGGGTTGTAGTTGAGTTTATGAAATGGTTGAGAGGGAAGGAAGAAGCAAATGTTCAGGAAATACGAAAAAACATTTAGAATATTGGTTCCGCAGATAGATATTCACGGAAAATATTTTCTGTCTGATCAGGATACTAAGCGATTATTTGGCGGGAAGCTAATTATAACCGAGAAGTTGGATGGGGCCAATGTAGGTATTGTCCGGCATAAGGATACCTATCGGCTCCAAAAGCGGGGATCCCTGGTAGATCGTTCGGAACATGAGCAGTACAACTTCTTCCGGGACTGGGCTTTTAGGAATGAAGATAAGCTGATGAGGCTGCCTAAGGGGACTGTCGCCTATGGGGAATTGATGCGGTGTATTCATACTATACATTATAATAGACTGCCGGATTGGGTTTGCTTCTTTGACATCTGGTCCAATCAACATAATGAATATCTCCCTTGGGATGAAACTGTTGAGATATTTAAAGAGATCGGTCTTTATACTGTTCCCTGGATAAACTCTTGTGAGGGCGTAAATAGGGGCAACATCTTCAACATGATCCCTAAAATCAGCCTATATGGGTCTGGAGATGCAGAAGGGGTAGTGGTTAAGAATTATCGCCAACAGCTCCGGGGCAAGGTTGTCCAGGAAAAGTTTGTGAAGGAAATGGAAGAGTCAGATCATTGGAGACAGCAACCTTTACGATTTAATTCTCTTCGGGGGTAAAATTTGTGAGCCAGATATTGACAGGGCATATTGTTTTATCTGTAGTTGTTGGGATGTTTTTAGGTGTCTTGCCTATTTTTAGGGAGAAATACGAGAAGGTATCGTGTAATCTTGGGATATTGACATCGTTAGTGCTAGCGTCGTGTGGGTATTGGATTGGGGCAGGGCTGTTTGTTATAGCTTTTTCTGTAATCAGAATGTCTATTGAAGGAGAAGAAATGAGTAATAACCCAGAGAAAGACAGGGAGAACATCATAAAGAACTGCTCCAAGTTGAAGTGGACAATGAAGACTGGGGAGAAGATTGTAGTTTCCAGCATGAAGGATAGCCATATTCAGAACTGCATTAGGATGTTAGAGAGGAATATTGTAACTAAATTGTTCACTGATATAGGAAATCCTTTTAACGAAGATACTGTAGCGTATGAAACTTTTCAATCAGCATCAGATGAAAACTTTGAGCGGTATGTTCTACACGCTACCCTTTGGATAGATATTTTTAATGCGGAATTAAAAAAGAGAGGATTGGAGGAAGTAAAATGAAAAAAAATAAATGGAAAAAGTCTGTACCTAAAGAAACAGGGTATTTTTGGTTTTGGGGATATTTATTTGACTCTTCTGCCATAAAAGAACTGGCAATAATTAAAGTCAGAAAAATCTCTAATGGTTATATATATATTTATGGAAGTCATGGAGTTAACCCTAAGGAGTTGACCGGGGTCTTTCTGAGAATAGAAGAGCCTAAAATTAACGCTAGAGGGGGAGTAGAATGACAACTAAAACCTCTATTTATTGTAGTTCTTGCGGTGCCTTTATCGGGAACGCTGAAGATTTTTCTCATATGGTTATCCCGGCAGAAGGAATAAAGTGTCCTGATTGTGGTACTGTTGTTATTGCTAGCAACGATCCTATATTTTAGGAGATGAAATAAAGGGGGAATAATGCCTAATTATATTGTTGTTACAGAGGAAACTGATTGGACGTTGGCAAATAAAGTAAATGCTAAGATCAAAGAAGGGTATAAGCCAGTAGGTTCTGTTAATCATACCGTAAAGAATGATACTTTTCTTGGGACTACTATGAACACTAAGGAATCCTGGTCCCAAGCAATGATGAAGGAGTAAACAAATGGGTAAGGTTTTGAGGAAAAAGGCAAAAAGAGATAAGAGAAAAGATAGAGATTATGAAATTGTTAGTAAAGAAACTGGACTAACAGTTATAGAATTAAAAATGTTGCTTTTAAAAGGGGCAACTAGTGAAGAGATAATGATGGCTGCTTGTATTAAAAAGAATAGGTTAGGGACTATTAAAACATAAAGGAGAGAAAATGTATACTTATAAACCGGATAGATGTAAGGTGCCAATAAATGTATATGCATTAGAAGGTTCTATAGAACCTAGTGCATTGGAACAGATAGAGAACACTGCCAGCTTGCCTTTTGCTGAAGGTGTAGTCCTGATGCCGGATGGGCATTTTGGAAAGGGTGCTCCGATTGGCGGAGTCCTAGCTACCTCTGGAGTTGTAGTCGTCAATTTCGTAGGCGTGGATATTGGGTGTTCTGTTTCATCGTATAAGACAAATTTATTGGCAGAGAGTAAAACAAAATCCGATAGCCTTAAAGGTTAAGTTAATGGATATCAAACATAACACACTTCGGGAACGGATGGATGCGTTAGAGCTGGGAATAAAAATTTATTTAACTAACAAATATAGGAAGGCCTTAAAAGCTTTGACAGGGGAAGAAAATGCCTAAAATTATTCCTATAGAGCAGTTTGGGAAAGATCATTGGTCAACTTTTGCTTATATCGAATGTCAATGTGTAGACAATGGCGGGGTTGTTAATTCTTCACGGATGAGAACCGATGGGGATCGCCGTCCTTGGTTTGGTTCTAGCAATTCTGAGAAAAAATATCCTACCAGATTAAAAGGGTATTTTGAAAATTCTGACCTTGCGGTATCTGATCACGATGATTGGGATTGTGCAATAGACCTAGAGAAAGCAGGGCTTTTAAAGATTGAGGGGACAGGGTTAAGCCCAATCTTTAAGCTTACAGATAAAGGAAAGATTGTGGCAGCCAGACTTCGGTCTTTTAAGGCGGATGGTGGAAACTTTGCCCAATTTGAGGTGGGGAGCATATGAATCAGAAAACTAAAAAGGCAATAAAGAAATCAATTTCCCATTGGGAGAAAATGTTGAAGTGGGCAAGTAAGCAGGATGAGTCAGAAAAATGCAATCTGAATCTAATGGCGGATTCAATAAAGGAAATCTGGACGGGAGAGGATTGTCCTTTATGTGATCTTTTTCATGATACTCTTCCGCCAGGGAAAATGGGTCCGCACGTATTTTTGAGTTCTTGCTCTGGATGTCCGTTATATGAAAAATATGGTCACTGTGGTGGTTGGAACAAAAATGCCTGGATCTTAGTACATCAATCGGTCTTTTGGGGACAATGGTGTCGCCAGGCCAAGAAAATGATTTTTCAGTTAGAGAGGCTATTAAAATGAAAGAGAAAAATTTTATCCCACATACTAGGCCACACGGACGTAGAGAACTTGAAGCAACTATTCGGGGGATCAAAAAACAAATCCATTACTGGAAAAGTATTGGCCGGAAAGAATCTATAGATTTTTGGAGTTGGCAGATGATCCAGCGGCAAAGACAATTAAAAGAAAGGTTTGGTAAAAAGATATGAATGAGAAGGAAATCCCGCAAGCAGTGAAAGAATACCAATGCCCTGGATGTATAAATGGGGGCGACTGTTTTGTCCCAGCACCATCAGGAATCGGATGCGGCAAACATTTTTCAGGGACAACTGGTTCTCATATTGGGAGGATCTTTTTAGGTTTACCAAAAGGGTTCAATAGAACCGATATGCGTGGCGATACCAAAATTACTATCTTTGAATCCGCTAAACAACAGAATGAACAGTGGGCTTACGATCAATTTGATGTCCCGGTTTGGTATTATAAAAAGGAGGGGGTTACGTTGATTAGGGGGTTCCAGCCCAGACTCAATCTGTCTTTTATCCACATCATCCTTTCAGGGGATCCGGATGTCTCCCGGGCTTATGAGATTACAGATGAATTCTTAAAAGAAATTGATTAGGGGGAGAGATGAAAAAACGTACTTATTTGATCCAGAGATTGTGTTTCCCGGTAAAGCGTCCAGATGGAAAGTTAAATAAGTTAATGGAAGTCCTCTCCTTTGGTGGGGGTTTTATTCACGGAGGGCTTACAGAGGATGCTATGGGATTGCTCAGACCTATTTTTAATTTTGATTATATGGGCTCAGCAGAGTTTGAATGGGGTGCTGTGCCTAAATCTCTTAACGAAATTGCTCATAACAACGAACAATATGTGCGGGGAGAAATCTTAATAAAAAGTAAAAATACCCCGATTTACTATATTTGCCGAAAGGAAGATGAGACTGATGTTCAAGATCTTATCCAACAGTTAGCGGCAGATCAATATAGGAATTTGAAAGAAAGATCTATGGTAAAGGAAGTTGTAGATGGAGACTCTTACGCTAAAGACCGTATAGGAGGTTGGTTGGAGATAGATAACCATTTCTTTTTCTTTACAGACAAGATAATGTTTGAGAAAGTGGCAGAGTTATTCCAAATCAAGGAAACAGACAAGATAATGTTTGAGAAAGTGGCAGAGTTATTCCAAATCAAGGAAACAGACAAGATAATGTTTGAGAAAGTGGCAGAGTTATTCCAAATCAAGGAAGAGGTAAAATGAAGGATAAAATATTAAAAGAAGTAGGGAATATAATTTCCCCGGTTTATCTGGTAGGGGGTTGTGTAAGAGATCATCTCTTAGGGTTGACCCCTAAGGATTGGGATCTCACTACGCCGCTTTTGCCGGAAGAGATAGAACACCGGATCCGGGAGGCGGGGCGTAGGCCATATCTTACTGGCAAGCGTTTTGGCACCATAGGGGTTAAAATAGATGGCCAACTGGTAGAGATTACCACTTTCCGGTCTGAAACTTATATAAGTGGCTCCAGGAAGCCTCAGGTTCAATTTGTACAAGCTTTGGAGTCTGACCTAAGCCGCCGGGACTTTACTATTAATTCTATGGCTATCGGCCAGGATGGCACTATTTATGACCCATTTAATGGAAAAAGGGATCTTGAATATAATATTCTCCGTTGTGTGGGGAAGGCGAATGAGCGGCTTAAAGAAGACCCTTTAAGGCTCCTCAGGGCTGCCAGATTTATTTCTCAGTTGGGTTTTGTTATGGATGAAGATGATGAAGATATGTGTCTACAGTTAAATTATAAAATCTTGGAAGTCAGTAAAGAAAGATGGGTAATGGAATTAGATAAGCTTCTGATGGGGGAATATGTAGATGAGGGGTTAAATTTTTTGGCTAGAACGGAGATTCTGCGATATATTCTACCTGAGTTATGGTTGCAGATAGGATATGACCAGAGAAATGAGCATCACACTCGGACTCTTTGGGACCACACTGTAAAGGCAGTAGAATCCTGTGACAAGAGTATAGAACTTCGTTGGGCGGCTCTTTTGCATGATATTGCAAAGCCGATAATGGCAAAAGAGAAAAAAAATAGCCTTGGCCAGTGGAATTATCACAAGCACGATTTAGTTGGGGCGGAAATGGCCTTAAAGCTTGCTTATTATTTGAGGTGGTCTAATGACCGCCGGGAGACTGTTGTTTCCTTGATCAAGAACCATATGGATGAGGAAAGTCCATTGAAAAAGGCAGATAGGCTGGCAAAGTAAAGTACTTGTTGTGCGGACAGTGAGCCGATAAGGAATCATACGGTCTGCAGGCCGTGAGAATGGTGCGAGTCTACCAAGACTGCAAGTCAAACCTTGCCAACAGGTACTTTGAAAATAGGCGGATGTATTATCATTGTTCATAACCAGGAATGTTTATGAGCAGGCTTTACGGCCTAGCATCCGCCTATTTACTAATTAAGTATTAGGAGGTATGGTGAACAGAAAAATAAGAATATATTATTGGAAGTGTGAAGACTGCGGGCTAACTTTTCAACGGATTGCAAAAGGGGAACCTCGTGTTTGCCCGCAATGTAGGGGAAAAGGGGTAAAAACATTTAAAGGGGAAGAGGTTGTAATAGAGCCTATAAGAAAAAAATGTAAGCAGAAGGCTAATAAATTTTCTTAAACAGGAGGTAAAAAATGGCCACAAGCTTTAGGTTAAAAGTGGGTGCCGGATATTGTTCGTTAAAGTCATATGATGAACAGGAAAAATTGATAAAGAAAGCATTAAAGCCTGACCCAAAAGAGATATTTAAAATTGTAAGGAGGCTTCGCCCTGATTTGAAAGTATGTGATGAATGTGGGGAGAAGCTTAGCTCCTTCGCCAAATACATAAAAGAAGGTCATACAGGTGCTGGTGGTGGCGGAGGCTGTCGGCAGATCAAAGAAGCGATCCAGAAAGCTAAAGTCATTTATCTTTTACAGGAAGCTCTCAAGGAAAATGTTAATATTAATCTAGAGTTTATCAGTTGTTGAACGGGCTCTGGTGATGCTCTGCTGGAAGCATTCGGAAGTGTTTGGGCAAGTATAGCGGTTTTTCGCACCGATAAGTTGTGGATAAAAGATAGGCCCACAAGAACGATTATACCTCTGCATAGCTACTCGGTGGGACTGTGCCAAACTACTGAAGTCCCAAAGTCAGTATAAATCTGACCCAGAGTCTTAATTTAAGGAGAAGAATAATGAAATTGAACATGAACAAAGAAATTAAATCACCTTTAGTTGTTGGCTATAAAGGAGAGATCGGGTCCTTTATATTACAAGGCTTATTAAAGGTAATACCAAAAGCTTTGAATATATGGTGCTATGATGTGTATGAGGCAAGATCGGAAGTGTTAAACCGGATTAGAAAGGCTGATGTTATTTTTCTCTGTATACCTATGGAAGAGACAATTACTTGGTTTGAGAAAAATAAAGGTCTGTTAAGAGGGAAAGTTTTAATAGAACAATGTTCTCTTAAAACAAAAATATGTTCACACATAAAGAAACAAGAAAAGGAATGGGGCTTTACTTTACTTTCTATGCATATCCTCTTCCGCCCTTCGGCTACCCCGAATATAGAGGATCGGCGTGTAGCTTTAATTGACGCTAAATCTTGGCCTAATAGTTATAGGGCGTGTATACTGGCAACGACAAATTCTTCCCCCATTTTATTTTTGACCTGTTTGGAGCATGATATTGTTATGGCTTATCAGCAGGCTTTAGTACATCGTGTGATATTAGTGTTAGATAGATTATCGAGTGATCTACCAGGGAAAACCTATATTAGTGGCAAGATCTGTGAATTAGCAAAAAGGATAAGATCCGGGGATCCCACTTTGTATTCCTTAATCCAAGAGAACGAATCTCTTCCTTTTGCTTTATCAAGGTTTACTGATGAGTTTAGAAATTTTGACATTAAGAAAGAGATGGAGAAAAAGTGAAAGGCTATTTTGAGATAGGGATTTGCAACGGGAAGAATACAATGAATGTAGGCACACTCTGGAGATCTGCTTACCAGTTAGGTGCTACGGGTATTTTCACTATAGGCAAAAGGCTACCGCTCCAGGCTAGTGATACTTATAAGACTTGCCGACAGATCCCTTTGAGGGAATATCTTACAATAGAGCAATTTTTGGAGAACAGGCCATTTGACTGTCAACTGATTGGGGTAGAGATGGACGGCAAACCTATATCCGGGTTCACTCATCCAGCCCGGGCTTTATATGTTTTGGGGGCTGAGGATCAGGGGTTGCCACAGAGTTTGATAGAAAAATGTGATCATATAATAACTCTGGATGCTATACGCAGACCATCTTTTAATGTAGCGGTAGCCGGAAGTATAGTAATGTATCATCGGGTGTTTAATCTAAAAGGGGTAGGGAATGGATAAAATAGAAGAGGCGGAAGAGGTTGAAAGAAACAGAAACACTTTATTAAGTAGGTATGCAAAGGTTAAGTTGATAAGAAAGCATGATAAAAAGTGTGCAGTCCAAAACCAAAAAGGTTTTACTGATACCCCCTGGTGTTATTTAAAAAAGATTAAGTATAAAGGGGTCTTCTGGTGGACAGCGAAGTGTGATGACCCACGCTGTAAAGCAAAAGCAATGATAAAGGAGAAATAAAATGAAAAAGAAAAAAGCAATGACTAGAAAAGAAGTGGAGAACTATTTAAACGATTATGGATGTATTGGTTATCATCCAGATAGATCTCAATGGTTCTCTTGGGATATGCTGGTTGATGCTGTATATAAACTTGTAAAGGAGAACAAATGAAATTATTATTTTGGAACGTAGATACGCAAAAAGACTTCCTGTTGCCGGATGGGAAACTTTATGTAAAAGGGGCTGAGGAGATTATTCCTAATCTCCAGAAGCTTACCAATTTAGCTAAGCAATATAATATAAAAGTAGTCAACACGGGCGATCTTCACGAGCCGGGGGATGCAGAGATTCATTCTTATCCGGATTACACAACGACTTTCCCTCCTCACTGTATGGGTGGTACTGAGGGAAGTGGTTTTATCCCAGAGACAAAACCGCAAGATGCTGTTTTAGAGTTCTATCCTGAGTTTGTGGACGATCATGAGCCGAGGCTCTCTATAAAAGAGGCAAGGAATATAATCCTTTATAAGGATAGTTTTGATATATTCTCAGGGAACTGTTTCACGAAAGTGGTTTTGCGGGAAATCAATCCGGATATGGTGATCGCATACGGTGTTACCAGCGATATCTGTGTAAATTATGCAATTGAAGGTCTCTATGAAAGAAAATACCGGATAGCGGTAGTGCGAGATGCAGTTAAGGAGATAAAAACTCAACCGTTTGAAAAGTGGATGGAGATGTGCATAATGCATATAGAAACGGCTTCTCTGGAAAAAATGCTGCCCGATCTCCTGAAGGAGAAGAAATGATGGAGCAATTAGAACTTGAAATTCAGATGGAAAGAGTTAAATTTAAGTATCTCCTTTTAGTGTTTTTGATGGTATTCAATATTTTAACTGCTACTATCTTATGGGTATATGCAGTAAAAACTATGGATCTGATGGTAAGAGATGTGGCCTGGTATAATACCTGCTGTTTTATAGGAATGATGGGTGTTACAGAACATCAAATGAAAAGAATATTGGAGATAGCCCAATGCCAGAAAATAATGTAATCCCTAAATGGATCAAATTCGTTCTCATAGAGCAAAAAGAAAAGACAGAGGTTTGGGCGATCCACACTAAAGACTTTGGCACTTTTCTGGGTACGGTAAAATGGTTTCCTTCTTGGAGAAAATATGCTTTTTTCCCTGACGCATCTACGGTATATGAGCAGGATTGCCTAAGAGACATTGCCAACTTTATAGAAAATGAAATGGAAAAGAGGAAGAAGAAATGAAGAAGAAGGGCACAAAGAAAAATGCTTACTGGCATCTTATGCACGATCCGAATGAAGATGCAGATGCTTGCACGGCAGCCTTTAAGGATTTTTTATTAACACGGTATGATTTTATACTTAGGAAACCTACCTATACGGAAATGGATTTTTTTCAATCTGGCTTTAAATTAGGAATGAAGTGGCGGGAAGAGAAATCGAAGAAGGGGAAGAAATGAAATATAAACCCCCAAAAACAAGATCCAAAATGCTTCCTCAAGAATTGCTAGATGAATTTTTAGATATCGAGCAGGATGGTTTTCTTAGAATGCATGCACAAGAGAGAGAGCAAAGGGCTATAGTCGATGAGCTTAAAAGAAGAGGCTTGGTTCTTTTGGAGTCTACCGACCCGAAAAATGATGGCTTTGATTGGGCTATAGGTAAATTTGAGAAAGGTAAAAAACTCTGGCAGAATAATGAGATGATATGTAAAGGAGAAAAAATGAGCAGTAAGAGTTGGTATGAAAGGATGAGGGTAAATAAAAGAATATTGACCCCTACATTTTTAACTGAAATGTATTTAAATAAAAAACTTTCTACTTTAACTATTGCTCGGCTCTTAAACAACCAATGTTCTGCGACAACTGTCCGCAATTATTTGAATATATATAAAATACCTATTAGGGGTGTTCACGAATTTCTTGTCCCCCAGCGGACAAAAGAATATTGGACGCCTGAAAAAAGAAAGATACATGGAGAGATACTTAAAAACAGCGAAGCGTACAAAATAGGGATAAAAAACAGAAAACAAAGTGGTCCGTTAAATGGCATGTTTGGCAGAAAACACACTATTGAAACTAGAAAGAAAAGGTCTAAAGTTCGTACTGGGAAGATTGGAGAAAATGCAACCGGATGGAAAGGCGGGAAACAGTCTTTAATTAAAAGAGTTAAAGCTTATATTCATAGGACTCTTAATTGGTATAAGCGAGTATATGCCCGGGATGGCTTTCGGTGTACTGAATGTGGGGGCAAAGAAAAGATAGATGCTCATCACATAAAGTCTATATCCACCATTGTTAAAGAATTATTAGCGACCTGTGATATTGAATTTAAAAACTCAGATGAAAAATATTTATGGTTGATTAAGCAACCAAGAATAGTAGATAAGTATTTAAAGAACGGTATTACCCTATGTAGAAAGTGCCATAAAGTAAAGCACAAAAATTGGGGAAGTCATTATGGAGGAGGGAATTAGAAGTTATGGATAATATGGCGATTGCGAAAAGAATGAAAGACTATGAGCGGGTAACAGAAATTATGTTGCCCCACCGCATTCCAGTAATCTTAAGAGTAGATGGCCGGGCTTTCCATACTATTACCCGTAAGAGATTTGGCAGAGCCTGGTCTCTGGAGTTTGTAGAGCAGATGGTCGAAATGGCTAAGGTTGTCCAGAAAGACATCCAAGGATGCGACTTCTGCTATTCTCAGTCTGATGAAGTTTCTTTTTTGCTTACTGACTATAAGACCATTAGGACTAATGCCTGGTTTGATTATGACCTGCGTAAACTTATATCTATCTCTTCTTCCTTGGCCGCATCCGTATTCTCCCGGATTTATGGAAAGCCTGTCTGCTTTGACAGCCGGGCGTTCACGGTGCCTCACGATGATGTTTGCAACTACTTTGTGTGGAGGCAGATAGATGCCACCAGGAATGCGATTCAGATGGCTGGTCGGGAGCATTTCTCCCATAAGCAGTTGCAAAACGTGAGCTGTAATGAGATCCAAGAGAAATTATTCCAGGAGAAGAAGATTAATTTCAACGACTACCCGATAGTCCGGAAAAGGGGATTTTGTATTGTTGATGGGAAGCCAGATTTTGCGATTCCTATCTTTAGTAAGGACCGGGCTTTTGTGGAGAAGTATGTCAATGTGAGGGAGGATTAGATGAAGAAGAAAAAAGTTAAGCCTGGGTACTTGGTATTCCGGACGAACATCCTTAATCCAGGGGTAATAGGGTATGGCGATGTTTTTACTGAGGAAGCGTTAAAGAAAAGCTGTAAGACTTTTATCGGGAAGCGGGTGCAGTTAGGCCAGTGTGGGGATTTTGAGATCGATAAAGCAAACACTGTAGGCTATGTTGTGGATGCTTGCTGGGATCCAAACTATAAATATTTAGAATGTGTTTTTGCGATCAATAAGGATCATCCTGCAATAAAGACCTTAAGCTTAATAAAAGAAAATGAGAGTAGGCGATCTAAGGAGACCTGGGAAGAAGTTTGCATGAGACATCGCCAAAAGTGGAAAACAATTAAGAAAAGAGGAAGGAAGAAATGAAGATGAACTCTGCCCTTTGGATAGCAGTTTTATATGGAGTTTGTGCCTTGGTTTTTTTATTCTTAGGTGTCAAAGAAGCTATTCGTGACCAAATACCTAATGTCTACGGCCACGACAAAGATGATACCTATGTTGAGATAGGAAGTCTTAACCAGGTTTGTTGGGGAAGAAGTCTGAAAAGGCTTGAACTACTCCAAAAGGATCCTGAGATTACTGGTGCTAGGATGATGTATGGACTCTACAACGGGACAGGGCATGCTTGGATAGAATATGTGCGGGATGGGTATGTGATTAAATATGACCCCAGTAAAGACAAGATAATTACAATGACCAAGTTGCCAGAGAAGAAGGGGAGAAATGAAAAAGCTCAGTAAAGGAAAAATCAATTACCGGAAGACTGAAAGGATCCTGATGAACAGGACTAACAGGAAACTGGCCAAGAAGGCTGTCCGGGAAGGGAAGGAAATCAATGCCAATTATAAATAGCTTGCTCGATACGGACTGGTATAAAATCTTAATGTCCCAGGTCATCTATTTTAACTTTCTTGATGCTTCGGTTAAGTATAAATTTATCAACAGGAATAAGGAAGACAAGTTCCCCCGGGGATTTGACAAAAGGTTGAGGAAAGAAATTCGGCATCTAGCCACGCTCCGGTTAACTCAATATGAAAAAGACTGGTTGTTAAAACAGAACTCTATTTACCCGGAGTTTGTGGACTGGTTTGAAAAATATAGATTTAACCCTAAAGAGGTCAAAGTTAAATTAGTAAAAGGCGATCTCCAGGTTGAGATAGAAGGATCCTGGTTAAGAACTATTTTCTGGGAAGTGCCTCTCCTGGCTATAATTTCAGAATTGTATTATAAAATGTTGGGCTGTACTACGGATTGGCCTTATGTTAACAAGATGATGCGGGGGAAAAGGGTAAAATTGGCATTCCCTTTTGCCGACTTCGGTACCAGAAGGAGATTTTCTTATGATGTTCAGGACAGATTGGTAAAGACAATGAAGGCAGTTTTGTATGAAGATGGGCAGGACCAAATAACAAATCTTCACTTTCTTGGTACGTCAAATCCTCATTTTGCAATGAAATATCGAGTAACCCCTATTGGTACCTATGCCCATGAAGCCCCTATGTTCATGCAGGTTTTTGGGTGTATAGAGGCTAGCAATAATCACTGGTTAACCCTTTGGCGAGAATTGTACGGGAAACAATATAGCATAATGCTAACTGACACCTTAACTACTGATTATTTCCTTGATCATATGCCGGGGAAGTTCTTCCGCATGATGGATGGGGTAAGGTTGGACAGCGGTGACCCTATTAAGGTTGGCCAGAAGGTTCTCAATTTTTATAAAGCTCAGGGCATAGACCCTAAACATAAGAAGTTTGTTTGGAGCGATAATTTAAACCCGGAGACTGCCAAGAAGATTTATGGACAGTTTAAGGACAAGACAAACTGTATATTTGGGATTGGAACAAATTTGACAAATGACTGTGGACAGAAACCTTTAAATATGGTGATCAAGTTGGATATGGTCAATGGGCAATATGTTGTCAAATTATCTGACGATAAAGGGAAACATACCGGAAATCCGGTGATTATAGCAAGAGTGAAAGAGACTATTAAGAGGATAGGATGACCATAAAAAAACACAAGCGTTGTTGCCGCAATTGCGGCTCCTTTTGGAGTTGTCCTAAATATTTTTCTCCACACAATGACTGGAGGGCGTGTAAACTCTGGTGGCCAAAAAAGAGAGAAAGGATAAAGAAATGAGAATAACGTTCCGGGAGGCACAGAAATTAGGGATCTGGGATAAGATCTCTGAGATCTCAGGGATAAACCCTTGGGCGGCTAATGAGGGGTTGTTAGACCCCGATGAACCGATAAACATAACCATAAAAGAAAAGGAGAATGAAAGCAATGACAAAAAAGAAAACAAATAAGGTAAAGTTGACTAAAGCCCAAATGAATTTCAGGGACAGGGCTAAATTTGTAGAGTTACAGAAGAACCGTTTGGCGGATGCTGCAGAACTTGTCAATGCCTCCTATGAAGCTTTACAGAAAGTGGGAGCATCTGTTGAGCCCCTCCGCCTGGTCTATGAGACCATCATTGATGTGGCGACAATGTTAGTTGACCAATACTTGATTACCCCTGAGGAGAAAGAAAGACGGGATTATAAACCGCCAGTAGAAGCGAAAGAAGAAGACAACGAACCTGAAGAATAACCAACTAGAGAGGACAATTTATGAAAATGAGATGTAGAAAGTGTAAGAGTACAATGACTTACATAAGGATCTCTACCGGAGAACGGGTTTGTCGTCACTGCGGAGATGTAGAAAAGATAAAAGGGTTGGGCACTAAAAAGAAGAAGGGGGCTGCTGATGTATAAGCCTAAAACGAAAAAGAGGATCTTAGCCAGGCTAATTGCTTTGGCAAAACTGCCAACAGCAGAAGAGATTAGTTTATCAATTAGGGAGGAGGCAAGAGAGGGGATAAAAAATGAGATGATCCGCCAAATGGACAGATTCACAAAGAATAAAAATAGATTTTAATTTTTAAAAAGAAGGGGGTGAGGATGTGGCTAAAATAAGGTATCAGTGTTTGTACAGCAATAGCTGTAAAGACACTCTCTGCCCGCATAGAGAAAAACATGAAGCGATGGTCGGGAAGGAAGGGAGATGCAATAGTTGTGAGACTCTTTGCAGCAATGGCGGGCAATTTGCCAAGAAGGTTTTTTGTGAAGTAGTGTAACCAATAAGTAGGAGGGGGAGAATGGGAAAAAGAATTAAGATAGACCGCAAGAAGGCTAATGAAATGAGAGCGAGAGCCAGACATCATGCAAAACAATTGATTCCGTTAGCTGTAGTTGTTCATGACATTTTATGCAATTTTAATGAAGATTGTTTTGGACAATTCAAAACCGCATTACATTTCCGCACACCCAAAGGGGTCTACAAAGTAAGGCCTTACGGTAATGGCCACAATAAGTATGTCGGCATAGAGGTTCTTCTAAAAGGGAAAAGACTGGTTGCTTTAAAAATAGATGAAAAACAAATGCAAAAAGATTAGAAATTTTTGTGCTTGACAATAAAAGAGAAGTATAGTAGACTTAACATCGGACAAAAAGCCGAAAGTCATTCTTACTATTTTTCGGTAGCACAGAGAGTCTAATTTATGACCAGCACCAAAACAAATCACCCATAAAATTAAAAAACCAATAGTTCCAGCAGATAGGCCTAATAGCCTGTCTGCTGGCGTTTCTGTTTCTATTTTTTTTGGTCTTTGATAACCGCCTGACTTGAATCCACTGAAAAGTTTGAATAATTTAATTTAAAGGGAGTTGACTAATGAAAGAGCCTGACAACCTGTCTGCAAGTCTAACTAGCGATGCCGTTACCGTATGTTTGATCGGGGCAGTGATAAAACAAGCTATTGTAGATTATTTTAATCCTCAGATAAATGGTTCGGGATACTTCAAATTGAAATATAAAAGAACCGCCGATTACAAAAGAAAGATGATCCAAGAAGACGCAAGGAAATTTTTGTTCACAAAGGATCTTGACCACTATTTACAACATTTTGGTTTAACTATCAATATTGCCTATTTACGCAAACTTTTACATAAATGCCAAAATGGGAAATATAGAACAAATTTGTTAGCACCCCACCCTGACGTATTAATGAAAAATCTATGGATTTGATTGAGATATTATGAAAATAAAAGATGTATTTAATAAATACAGAAAACTTGTACCCTTCCCTTGGAACCAGAAGAAGATAAGGTGTTCCGGGCTGAATCCAAAAAAGTTTGTAAGAGATTTTGCCAAAGACCTTAATAGGTGTGAGGATCAAACAGTTGAGACTTTGCGGTTTTGTAAGAAAGTAAAAAGCTTAAAATAAATATTTGCCAGTCTATATAGAGTTGGCATATTTAGGATACCGAATGACATTAGAGCTATGCGTTTCCGGTCAGTATGTATATTTCCGTAATCTTACCAACACCATCGTAGACAAATTAGACGACCACTTTTCGGTGTTTTTTCCGAATTATTGGTTTATGCCTTCTTTCAAGCAACACTTCTCTGACGGAAAATTTCACTTCTACAACAAGACCTACAACCGTTTACCTGGGGGACTTGTTCCCCTTATTGAAGAATTTTTGATAATTGAAAATATCCCATACGAGAAGAGAGATACCCGTCAGATCAAACCTTTGGCAACCGGGGTAGACTTCTCTTTGGTTGGGGCTGAGGAGCGGAGTTACCAGATTGAGACAGTAAAGACAATCCTTTCTCAGAAGGCCATAATTGCCAACTCTGCCACGAACGCAGGTAAAACTGAGCTGGCCGCAATTGCCATAAAGATCTATCTGGAAAGCGGCTTTAAGGTCCTTTGGATTGTACATCGGAAGGCTTTAATGCGTCAGACAGCCAAACGTCTTATGCGTAGACTATCTCTTAAAGAGAGCGACATTGGGCTTATAGGAGATGGTGCTTTTGATCCTGAAAAGCAGCTTACGATTTCCATGATCCAAACTCTATCCCGATTAGCCATTGGGAAAGAGAAAGCTAATTCCAAAGTGGCAAGAAAATTGTTGGAAGAATGTGATGCTGTAATTGTAGATGAAGTCCATCACGGCAAATCAGATTCTTATTATAAAACCTTAATGAAAATGCCTGCTGTTTATAGGCTAGGCTTATCAGGAACTGCCCTGAAACAAAAAGAGTTAGACTTGATGAGGATCAAGGCGGCAATCAGTTCTAATGTTTGTGTTATCACCAATGATTTTTTGATTCAAGAGGGGTATTCAGCTAAACCGACTATTTATCTGCATACCATTGAAAATATGACTATTGATAAGAAGACGCCATCCCGGGATGAATTATTGTATGAAGAAACCGAAGATGAACGTGGCGAACCTCAAAAAGAACTGGTTTTAGACGAAAGAGGAAGGTCGATAGTGGTGACGCCGGGCGTTTATCGCATAGGCGTTATAAACAACGATGGATTCAACGAGCAGGTAGCGGACATTGCCAAGAAGGACTCAAAAATCGGCAATGTCTTAATTATCGTCAATCGTACTGAACATGGCGAGAATATCCTGGCAAAACTTGATAAAAGATTTAAGGCAGATCTGATATTTTCCGAACTAGGTACCGAAGAGGTTATGCAGAAGCTAGAGAACTTCCGGACAGGTAAGACAGAGATCTTAATTTCTACGCCTTTGGTTGACGAAGGTTTGGATTTACCGAACATAAAAATATTGATCTTGGCAGCAGGCGGTGAATCACCCAGCCAGTTGTTGCAGAGGGTAGGAAGGGGGTTGAGAAAGAAGGGCGGAGACAACCGCTTATACGTCCATGATTTTATTAACTGTTGCCACCATCTATTGTTGAGCCAATCAATTAAACGATTTGACGAATATGTGAATGAAAAGTTTGAAATAATCCAAGACGGAGTTCGGTTGGAGGGTTAAGATGACAGGTAAAGATTTGGCGATTTTGTCAAAATTGAAGCAAGGGTTTGGAGTTAGACAACAGAAGGAAAGGAATTCTCGGTTAAAGGCGATGCAGCAAACCTTATCAGAAGAAGATAAGAAAATTTTCTCCCTTTTAGAGTCGTTCTACAACAGATATAAAGAAAAATATAAAGTATCCCCCAAAGAGTTAGCTTGGTTTGACGAATGCAAATTCGATTTCAGACGTTTTAGGATCTGGAAACAAATGAAAACAATCCATAAAATTTTAGTTCGTCTGGACATAGACCAAGAAAAATATTTGGGGTTTTTATTTAGAAACACCTGGTACCCAAAAATCTACGCTTTAGCTACCCCATTTTACACTGGACCTTACTTATCTTACTGTATGAAAGATGGGACTTTACTCCCGGATGAATCTAAAAAATATTGGGATAAATTTGTCCAAAAAGGATTAAATACTTTCCACTTTAAGACTAGAGAAGATCTCTACAAAAACAAACCAGATTTTACCGTTTGGTTGCCTGAAGCTTACCTAGCAAAAGATGAGGTTTACCAAACCTTATTTCGCCAAGGAATATTCTCAAAATTACCTCCTAAATCTACACACTCTTTAGAGGTTTAACCTGTGGATAACTCATCAAAACTAACATTTTTCCACTATACCTTTTTCTCGTCGCTGTCTCGTACGCACGCACGCACACCCGGGCGGGAGATATAGGTTTTTGTATTTTAATAATTAAAAAATTAAAGCATTAAAGCATTAAATATTAGAATATTTAAAGTTTAGCAGAATGTTAGTCAAGAAGAGCGGAGAAATCGGCTGAGACGTTTTTTTTGATAGAAAAAGAAGACAGAACCTTAAACCCCTCCGCTCCAAAAAGCCGGAGCGGAGGGGCCGGTTCCACTGAAGACTTTAAAACTAAACAAAAGCAACTGCTTCAAGAATTACCACAGCTCAAAAAATTCCGCCTGGTTTTGCCGGGCGTTTAGGGGATATTAGAATGGCTGACCAATACAACTTTGGGGTGGATTTCCAAAAGCAGATCTTGCGGTTCTTGTTGAACAAAGAAAACCTTCACGAATACCGGGTGTTTATCCAGGCTGAGTATTTTAGCAACGAGATGCACCGGATGATTTATGGACTTATCCAAACGCACTATGAGAAGTATAAAGAAATCCCGGACCTAGATATTATGCTGGAAGAAGTAAGGATTTCTCAACAGAGCCTAAATAAAGACTATCTGAACTCGGAAATAAAAACTATTTTTGGAATGCGTGAGGAAAATAATTTTGCATATATCCGGGATAAGGTTGTGGAGTTTGCCCAGCACCAAGCAATGAAGAATGCGATATTACAATCTGCGGATGCATTGAAAGTAGGGGATTATGCTAAAATTAAGCAGTTGATTGCGGAGGCGAATAAAGTAGGGGATGTCCAAGATCTGGGGTTGGAATATTTTACTTCAATGGCAGATGGTTCATTTTTCCGAGGGCAGGATCATAAAGATACCCGTATCCAGACGTGCTTGGATGAATTAGATAACTATATGGGTGGAGGGTTGGATTATGGTGAGTTAGGAATAATCTTGGGGTCAAGTAAAAGAGGGAAGTCGATGTTCCTGGTGAATTTAGGGAAGGCGGCGGTATATTGGGGAAAGAAAGTTGTGCATTATACTTTTGAGTTATCTTTGAAGAAAACGGCTAAGAGGTATGATAGTACATTCTCAGGGATAGAATATAAAAAACTGGATGATGATCCGGTAGAGATTCGTGATCGGGTAATGAACATCATGAACGAGATGGTTGTCAATGAGGCTTTGGTTATAAAGTCGTACCCGACGAGGAGTTGCTCGGTGGATATGATCGCCTCACATTTAGATCGATTACAGGCAAAAGGGTTTTATCCGGATATGTTAGTTGTTGATTATGCGGACATTATGAAAGCAAATCGCCGGATTAACGACAGCTTAAGGGAAGAGGCTAGTATCTATGAGGATTTGCGGGGTTTATCTATGAGCAGGAATCTTGCTGTTTGGACCGCATCGCAGGCGGGAAGGCAAGCGTTTGGGAAGGATTTGGTGGAAATGGAGGACACAGGTGGGACGATCAGTAAGATACAAATTGCTGATTATATTATAACTTTGTGTCAAAACAAGGAAGAAAAAGCCTTGGTGCCTCCGGTCATAAGGCTGTTTGTTGCTGGTGCCAGAGATGTAAAAGACGGAAGTCATATTAGAGTGCAAACAGACTTTGAGAGAATTTCTATAGGGAGTGTTCCTAAAAATGAGTGATCTCTTTGCAACCATAAAAGCAAGATTTCCGGAAGCGTATCTGGATAAACATAACCATGAGATAATTATTACTTGTCCGGTGCAGGGGTGTGGTAAACCAAAACATTTTGGGATTAATCAGAAAAAGTTGGTGGTGCATTGTTGGAAGTGTGGATATGGGGGGAAGTTAAGTAAGTTTTTACGGGACTTTAACATAGAGTTTGACGGGGATCTAACAGCTGAGCCAATGGTTGAGCAGAAAGAGGAAGGAGAATTGGCGACAGTTGCATTCCCGCAGGGGTTTAAATTGTTGCCGGATAAGAGCGTAATGGGCGGTTTGGCGATGAATTATCTCTTGAATGTACGCAAGCTCCCGTTGGAGACAATAACGGCTTATAGCTGGGGTATTGCAGTTCAGGGGCATTTGCAGGGAGGATTATCATCCCGATCTTTGAAGAAGAAAAATTAGTGTATTACCTGGGGCGGTCGTTTCTGGGTGGGATTTACAGGAAAGTGAAGAACCCGGCAAAATTAGAGCATGGCCAACAGAAGAAGCAGGGGGAAGAGTATCTCCCTAATGGTAAGGCCCAAGTGGTATTTAATATAGATGGGGTATCCAGGTATGGACGTCGCTGTATTATTACTGAGGGGGTGTTTGACGCCATGCGGACGGGGACCGAAGCGGTAGCGTTATTGGGAAAAGAGATCTCAAATGTTCAGTTTAACAAATTGCTTGGCAAGAGGTGTGATGAGTATGTGGTGATGTTGGATTCGGATGCTCAAGATACAGCAATGAGATTGGCTGAGAGGTTGGCGGCGATAGTACCGACCAGGGTAGCAAAAGTTCCGGCACCATATGATCCGGCAGACTATCCAGGAGATATTCGGGATATCCTTGACAAGGCACAGATTTATGATTATGATTTAAGTCTGCAATTTATTCTAGGATCTTAGGGGTGGAAGTTGGAGCTTATATTAGGAGATTGTCTGGAAGAGCTTAAGAAGTTGCCAGAAAATAGTATTGATGCGATAGTTACAGATCCTCCTGCTGGAATTTCGTTCATGTCTGCTGACTGGGATCACAATAAGGGGGGGAGGGATCAATGGGTAAAATGGTTGAGGGAAGTTATGGGGGAGGCGAGGAGGACATTAAAGCCTGGTGGACACGCTTTGGTTTGGGCCTTGCCTCGGACTTCCCATTGGACGGCTCTTGCTTTAGAGGATGCTGGCTTTGAGATAAGAGATTGTATTTATCATATTTTTGGCTCGGGGTTCCCTAAAAATTTAGATCTAGGGAAAGCGGTAGATAAACTCCAAGGGAATAAGAGGGAAGTTGTTGGCCGGAATCCTAATAGCCGGGAAAACTGTGATAAGACTAATACGATTTATGAAAGTGGGACTGTAGGTAAAACAGATTTTATAACTAAAGGATCTTCTGAGTGGGAGGGTTGGGGGACAGCACTCAAGCCTGCGGTAGAGTGTTGGTGGCTTGTTAGAAATCCGATCTCAGAGAAAACCATAGTGGAGAATGTTTTGAAGTGGGGCGTTGGCGGTTTGGCTATTGATAACTGCCGGGTAGGTCTGGAGGGGGAGAAACAGCCGAAAGGTAGTGCTAAAAGGGTCTATGAATCTAATCAGTGGGCAAAAGAAAAGAAGTATGGAGATAATACAACTACCCCGGAAGCAGGAAGATTCCCGGCAAACCTTGTCCTTGAATGTATTTGTAATGAGGTAATAACTGAACCGACAGAAATAAAAGAACCGGAAGAAGTATCTGGTGGGATTTTCTCTCCGTCAACAGGGAAGCCAGCTGGGCGAACTTATAAAGGGGGAAGACAGATTCACACTAATCCAGAGTGTCCGTGTTATATGTTGGATAGGCAAAGTGGGTTATTAAAAAGCGGGATAATGAAGGCGGGGCAGAAAAGAAAGAAGAGTCTCGGTCTTGGTGGGTATCACGATCATATGCCTGACGAAGCTTCTGCTGAAGGTACTTATGGGGATTCAGGTGGTGCCTCTCGGTTCTTTTATCAAGCTAAAGCCTCCCGATCTGAAAAGAATGAGGGGTGTGGAGAGAACAAACATCCTTCTGTTAAATCAGTTTCTTTGATGGAGTTCCTGGTTAAACTAATTACTAGGGAGGGACAAGTGGTGTTAGATCCTTTTGCGGGTACATTTACTACGGGGGTTGCTTGTGTGAATTTGTGGCGAGATTTTGTTGGGATAGAAAAAGAGGTAGAGTATTTTAAGATAGGGGAAGCGAGAATGGTAAATGCTATAAACAAAAAAGATTTATAATTGATGCTTGGCGTGGGGGTAAAATGAAGGAGTATAAGGTCTATGATAGTTGTTTTGGTCGAAGTTATGATGCGAACATTAAGGAGTGTAAGAATTGTGAGGTGACAGAGGAATGTAAGTTAAGGCTGATTGAGTATAGTAAGAAGAGGCGGGGTGGCGGCAAAATAGAAGGTTCTTCTAACCCTTTTCGCTTAGGGACAGCGATGTATGTTTGTTATGAGAATTTAAGGCAAGGTGGGACATTTAAGACTTTAGTTTGCCGGGTTACAGAAGAATTAAAAAAGAGAAAGATAAGGTGTATAAATGTCCCAAAAAGGTTGAGGGAGGTGTTATATGAGTGTCGTCAAGGAAAGACACATAGAGGGGGAGAATTGATTTATAGTGTTGAAGATAAAATATATAAGGTTGTGGATAAAAATATTTAAGGAGGGGCTATGCCGGATTTTGTGTTTGGGCTTATCGTTGGGATTTGCAGTATAGTGATAGTGTATAGAATCTATGAAAATCATAAAGAGGCAAAGGAGGAAGAGAAGAAGTGGGAAGAGGAGAAGTTGGAGAGAAAGATCGTAGAGGTTGTGGGGAAGGCTTTACAGACGAGCAACCCTAAAATGAAGATAGAATATTTTGGAAGTCTTGGGAGAATTGAGTTTCGTTTTATTAACGAGTTTGTTTCTGCATACAATGGGCTGGTTGAGGAGTTTAAAGAGCAAGAGGAATCTTTTAATGTTTTACTTGAAGAACTTGGGTATAAAGGAATTTGGCAGAAGGATAAATTTGTATTAATACCGAGTAAAAGAAAAGAGTAATTATGGCTGGTAAATTTTGTCATCTTCATGTCCATACAACATTTTCTTTGCTGGATGGCCTAGGTACTCCGGCGAAGCTTGCGGAAAAGGCAAAGCAGCTGGGGTTTACTGCCCTGGCACAAACAGATCACGGCAACATTGATGGGGCGATAAAATTTTATTCTGCGATGAAGAAGCAGGGTGTAAAGCCAATCATCGGGGTAGAGCTCTATGTGGTTGATAATCTATATGAAAAGCCGGAGAAAGAGAAACGGTATCATATGTTGGCCCTCTGCAAAAGCAACAACGGCTTTGTCAATCTTATGAAGATGTTGACCGTATCAAATCTTGACGGATTTTATAGGAGACCCAGGATTGATATGAAACTTCTAGATCTCTATGGGGGGGATCTGATAATTCTCACTGGGTGTAGTGAGGGGATACTGAAACGGCCAGATGGAATTGAATTGGCAAAAAAATTAAAAAAGAAATATGGTGATGATTTTTATCTAGAGATAATGCCTCATCATTATAAACCGCAAGTGGAAATGAATAATTTTTTATATAAACTTTCTCGGGAGCTTTCTATCCCTCTGGTTTCCACCAATGATAATCATTATCTAGACAAAGAGGGCTCGGTGGTCCAGGAAGTATTGCTTGCTATACAAAATAAAGTAGAATGGAAAGATCCTAATCGATGGAAATTTAGTTTTAATGGATTATATATGAGAACTTACGAAGAGATGTTGTTGGAGTACAAGTCTCAGGGGTCTGACATCCCTTCTAGTGTTATAACTGAATCTTTGGAACGGACAATGGAAATTGCGGACAAGTGTAATGTGTCTCTGGAGAAAGAGCGGGTGGATCTGCCGCTACCTCCGGCATTGAAGGGGCAAGAAGAAATTCAAGCGTTAATGGATTTGTGTATGGAAGGGTGGAGGGAAAAATTTCCCTTGATGTCGGGAGAGGAGGAAAAGGTTTATTATGGGAGGTTGGATGAAGAGCTTCAGGCTATTATTAATTTTGGCTATACTCGGTACTTTCTACTTGTATGGGATGTCCGGCGGTGGGCAAGAGAAAAAGGCATGTTCCTCGGCTGGGGTAGGGGATCGGCTCCAAGTTCTTTTGTCTGTTATCTACTCGGAATTACAGGAGTGGACCCGATTAAGTATAAATTGTTGTTCAGTAGATTTATTGCCAAAGGGAGAATCGATCTTCCGGACATTGATCTTGATTTCCCGGACACAAAGCGGGATCTAATTAAACAATACTTGCGGGATACTTATGGGGAGAACAATGTGGCAGCCATATCCACATTTATGTATCTGCATGGAAGATCGGCAATTAAAGATGTGGCCAGGGTCTTTGATGTGCCATTGGTAGAAGTGAATGAGTGTACGAAGGAAATAATCGACTACCCTCCCGGGGAAGATGAAGGCAGGTCAGAGATCCTGGAATCTTGTGCTCAGTTTGAGACTGTGAAAAAATTTAAGAAGAAGTATCCTCAGGTGATAAAGGTTGCGGCTGAACTTGAAGGGGAGATTAGGAATAAAGGGATGCATGCTGCCGGGATGGTTATTTCTTCTACTCCATTGAATGAGGGCATTAAATGTGTTCTGCATAAGATGAAAGGTGAATTAGTAGTTAACTGGGATAAACATGATTTGGACAATGTTGGTTTGATAAAGTTGGATGTTTTAGGATTGAATACGTTAAGTATGTTTGAAATCTGCCTTGACTTGATTAAGAAGAATCGTGGGGTTGATTTGGACTTATATTCTCTGAAGCCTAGAGACCAGAGAGTATTTGAGGAGTTTAGTAAAGGGGAAACGGAAGGGGTATTCCAATTCTTAAGCACTGGGCTGTCAAAATATTGTGAGCGGATAGGAATCTCTGATATAGAGGACTTGGTGGCCCTAAATGCTTTACATAGGCCGGGTGGGCTGAAAAGCGGAACCCTTGAGTCGTATGAGGCCCTCAAGAAAGGGAAAAAGCGTCCGATATATTTATGTGAAGAGTATAAGCAGATTACAGAGGAAACTTTTGGTTTGGTGATCTATCAGGAACAGATTATGCAGATTTTCCATAGACTGGCGGGCTTTACTTGGGAGCAGGCGGATTCAATTAGAAAGATTGTGGCGAAATCCCAAGGGGAAATTGCGTTTAATAAATATAAGACTGAATTTGTTAATGGCTGTCTGGATAAGGGGACATTAAATAGGGAGCAGGCGGATGCGTTGTTTAAAACTATGGCGTTCTCTGCGGGGTATAGTTTTAATCGGAGCCATGCTGTTGTCTACACTTTGCTTGGATATTTTTGTCAGTACCTAAAAGTTTATTACCCGGCAGAGTTTATATTGGCTTCACTGATGACTTCTGATAGCGATAAACAGATAGATTATATCCGGGAGGCACGTAGGCTGGGGATGAAAGTGGGGACTGTGGATATAAACCGATCTGGGTTGAATTGGGAAATATACGAGAATACTTTACTGCCGGGTTTTTTAATCATTAAAGGGATTGGTGACAAGGTGGCTTCCAATATTATGGAGTACCGGAATAAGATTGGCGTGTTTACAAGTTTTGATCATTTTCTGGGTTCAGTGGAGAAGAAAGCGGTCAATAAGAAGTCGGTGGAATCCTTGGTTAAGGCTGGTGCGTTTGATAAGATGGAGACGAACCGAAACATCTTGTTTGCCAAATTGAATGGAGATCCGATAGAGAAGGTGGATCAACTTACGGAAGAGGAAAGGATGAAACAGTTGGATGAGGTTATGCCGTTTGAATTTAACCCTGACCCCTTATATATTTACCGCTCCCTCATCAAAGAGCTTGGGTCTGTGCTTTCGACTGTTAAGATAGTAGAAGCAACAAGGGCGGTAGATCGCCCTAGGTATTTTATAGGGAAGATGTTGAGTGTGGACTTCAGCCGTAAAGGGCAGGATGTAACTAGTGTCTATGGGGAGTTTGAAGATGAGAGTGGTTTGGCAAATCTTATATTCAGCTCTAAGGTTTATGGTCATTATAAAGAGAAGATAGAAAAACTGGCGGGTAAATATATCTTGGTGTTGGCGGGTTATTCTCCGACCAAAGGATCAATGTTGGCGGACAAGTTGTGGTTGTTGGAAGACATAGTGAATCTAAACTTTGGTAGTGATAAATTGATTTTGCCGTTGATCAAAAATACGGATTTAGATATTGATGGTTGTTCAATTTGTCGGGAGTGTAAACTTAGAAATAACGCCAGGTCGCCAGTAGGTGTGCAGAAAGGTAAGTGGAATGTTATGATTGTTGGTGAGGCACCAGGGGCAGAGGAGGATAGGTTGGGGGTCCCATATATCGGGTCTGCCGGGAAATTATTGAATGATACTTTGGTGAAGTATGATTTGCGTAGAGAGCTTTTTTATGTTTCTAATTGTGTTAAATGTAAGCCGTTTAATGGTCCAAAAGATCCAAAGACTCCAAGTTTAGATTTGGTAAGGAAGTGTTCTGAGTTGTGGTTAGATAATGAAATTAGGGATATAGCTCCGAAGATAATTTTTGCTACAGGGAACACCCCGTTGTATTTTTTTACGGGGAAGGAAACTGGAATCTCGGACAAGAATGCAACAATGCAATGGAATAAGGAATATAATTGTTGGATAATTTTCTCAATACACCCGGCGGCTGTGTTATATCATAGGGAAAATCAGATAATGTTCGACCAGGCGGTAAAGATGTTGGCAGAGAAAATAGCTTATTTATTATAAGGGGGGTAGCGTGGAAGACAAGCCGAGATATAGAGTAAGATTGACGATTGAGTTGGACGATGTGGCGTTGAGAAATAAGGTTAAGAGTAAAGCCGCAGCACGTGGCTTGGGGATAAGAGAGGCAGTGATCTTGCTGTTGAAGAAGTGGGTTGCAGGTAAAATAAAAATATGACCATAAGGGGGTGATGTAATGAAGATGAGTGTCAACAAGTTTGACAAGGAACATCTGGAGGTGGAGTTTGCAATGAAGAATGGCATTGAAAAGATGGATGTGTTGGCGGAATTAAAGATTGACAGTAATAACTTGGATGTAGAGTTAGGGCAACAGCCAAGAAGTTTTTGCTTCTATTCTACTATCCTGGCCGATGCCGAGGATGCTACAGAGAGGGCGAAGATGAATATGTCTGTAGTGGAAGCGGACTTAGATCAAAAGATAAGGGCAAAGGCGATTGCAGATAAGACTAAGGTGACGGAAGATTCTATTACCAATATAATCAAATCTTCCAAGGAGCACATTGAGGCTAAGACTGCTTGGCTTGATTGCAAGCGTGATGAGGGTAAAATTCGGGCTTATGTGGAGGCGTGGGCTCAGAGAAAGGATATGTTGAAGGCGATAGCGGGAAGGGCAATGTATGAAAAAGATTTAAATGTAATGAAACAAAATACTTAGAGGAGGAATGAAATGGTAGACAATAATGGAGTTGGGATGGACGATGAGATAAGGGAGGTATATGAACGGCTTAACAGGGAGAGTGATACAAATTTTTGGAAGCCGAAAGAAACAACCAAGACATTCAAAAATATGATCCGGGTTCTGCCAGGCTGTTTTGGCAACAAGTTTTATAAAGAGATTCACTCGCATGGAGGCATAGTGGAGGGCCAGAAGTCGGTGGTGTGTCCTTTGATGACATTTAAGAGACCCTGCCCGATATGTGAATTCCGGGATAGTTTACAGAAGCAACTTGGGAAGAATGCTACCAAAGAGGATCTGGAGTTGATCAAGAACCTTAAACCTTATCGTTATTGGTATATGAACATTTTGGACCGGAACGAAGAAGGTAAAGGTATCCAGGTCTATACTGCCAACAAGACAGTGTTTAGCAAGATCCTGGAGTACTATTTTAATAATCAATGGGGTAATAAGCTTAACGATCCTAAAGAAGGGTTTGACTTGGAAGTTGTACGGCACGGTCAGGGGATGGCTTCTGATTACGATGTAGTGCCGAATAGGATGCCAAGTGTTTTGGATGAGGCTTATTTAGCTCAGGCGAAAGATCTGTCGATTTATGCCAAGGAAAAGACTTATGAAGAGTTGCAGGAGTTCTTGAGTCTTAGTTCTGGTGAGCCTTCAGCTGAGGCTAATCCTCCTGCGAACGGGAAGGATGAAGCTAGCCCTTCTAAGCCAAGATGTTTTGGCCAGTATGCAGAGGGTGATCGGTTCTGTGCCCAATGTGGTGTTAAGTTAGAATGCAAACCCCCTAACAAGGAACCTGTAGCAAAGGAGCCTGCTCAGGCGAAGGAAGCTCCGGTGGATGCTGCTAAGACTGACTCTGCTGTAGAGGAAACAAGAGCAAAATTGATGGAGAAGTATAAACAGATGAAGAAAGGAAAATAGTATGGTAAAAAAAGCAGATCTGCCTGAGGGGAAGAAGAATATGGATCCTTTAGCTGCCTCCATTGTTAATGCTGTCAGTAAGAAGTATGGTGATGGAGTTGTATTTATGGCAGACGAAGCGGATGCCCCTTATAAGATTTCAGCTTTTATTCCTACCGGGAATATTGTGTTAGATAAGATTTGTGGTGGCGGGATCCCGGTAGGAAGGATTACTGAGATTTATGGGGATTTCAGTACAGGAAAGTCGGCGTTGGCTTACAAGATTCTGGCTAATACGCAGAAGATGGGTGGGGTGGCAATCTTATTTGATACAGAGATGGCCTATGATGCGGAGTGGGCGGAAAGAGTTTTTGGCCTGGACCCACATAATCTTATACCAATGATGGTTGATACCATTGAAGAGTTTGCTGAGCTGGTTAGTTTCACCATAGAAGACGCTAAAGCGAAAAGAGATGGTAGGATAATAACTATAGTCTTGGACAGTGTAGCGGCGACCAGCTTCAAAACAGAGATGGACGGTACTAGGGCCAGTGAAATGGGGAAGAGAGGCGGTCTTTGGTCTGAATGGCTGAGAAAGAATAGCCGGATGATAGCCAAAGAGAAGGTTGCTTTGGTTTTCATTAATCAAATAAGAGATAAGATGAACGTGATGTATGGTGCTAAAACGGACACGCCTGGTGGACACGCAATTAAATTTCACTCCTCTATCCGTTTGAAGATGAAGAATGTGGAAGACATTAAGGATGAAAAGACGAAGGAAGTGATCGGGGCAAGGATTGAGTTATTTACGGAGAAGAATAAGATTGCCCCTCCTTCTAAGACTGCCACGTTTGTATTAGATTTTGAGAAAGGGATCGGATTGTATGATGGGCTGTTGGATTATTTATGTAATCGTGGGGTGATTCAACAGGCTGGTGGATGGTACAACTATGGTACTAAGAAGAAATTTAGAAGCTCCGATTTTGAGGAAGTTCTTAAGGAGTTCCCTGAGCTTTTGGATTTAACCCAGAAAGCAACCGAAAGCGAGTTGAAGAATGAGGAGCCTACTTCTTGACGGCAATAATCTGGTGATGAGGCATTTTCACCAACATCTTCTTATGGATCCTGAGGGACGGAATATCTCTGGAGTGTTTGGCTTTTTGAAGAGTTTGAGGAAGTTGGTCAAACAGTTCAGGCCGGATATTATCTATGTATGTTGGGATAGCGGTAGATCTCCCAGGAGAAAGAAGATTTACCCTGATTATAAGAAGCGGGATTTTGATGAGAATCAAAAATTGCAATATGAGGATGTCGTAAGACAGATGGGTATGCTTTACGACATCCTCAAGTTCTTCCCGGTGGTTCAGTTGAAAGCTAGTAATCCGGTTGAAGCTGATGATATTATCGCTACCTTAAGCTTGGTTCTTGAAGGAGAAAAGACAATTGTTTCTGCGGATAAAGATTTCTATCAGTTGGTGGGAAAAGATGTTATGGTCTATAGTCCAACTAAAGATGTTGTTGTTGAAGAGCACAATTTCCGGGAACAGGTTGGTATTGCTCGGGATCTGTTTTTAACTATGCGGATGTTGATGGGAGATAATTCGGATAATATACCGGGGTATGAAGGTGTTGGGGAGAAGACGGCAACTGATATTTTGGTCAATTATGGCGGTCTGGATAGGATTTTAGAAGCAGAGGCAGAGCTGTGTAAGTCTAGACGGTACAAGAAGATCTTTGAGGATATTGATTTATTGGAGAGGAATAGGCAATTGATGGATTTGCGGTTGGCGGTTGACGATGTGGGAGAAGAAGTTATGGGAATTTTAGCGAATTATACGCCGGGGATTTTGATGTATACGAAAGAGTTGATTCAACAGGAAACGTTTAATCATGGCTTTAAGTCGATCTTTATGGAGTTTGGTGATTGGATCCTGCCTTTTGAGGGATTGTCTACAGAAGTAAAACTTGGGGGGCTGACGATGAAGCAGGGAATTGAATGGCAAGTATGTAATTTAGAGCTATCCAAACGCTTATGCGAATTAGGCGTGAAGCAGGAGAGTATGTTTTGGTGGTGTGAATTTACTAAGAAAAACGAAACTAATTATACAGACCGAGTTATTACCAACAAAGAATATCAACATAGAATAGATGGGTTGCAAAGGGGAGATGGAGTAGAGTTTCATAAACATCAAGGAGTTAAATACTACTCCGCCTTCACGGTCGCCGAACTTGGGGCAATGCTGCCAGAGGGTTATGGAAGCATAAAAACTCTACACCGTACATATAGATGTGGAACTATGGTTGGCGAAAAATTTAGAGAAGCACCATTGCAAAAACAATATCCAGAGGCCGACACTGAAGCTGATTGTAGAGCTGAAATGTTGATATATCTAATAGAGAATAAATTAGTGGGGGTTAACAAATGTTAATTGCTATAACAGGAGATATTCAGGCAGAGAATTATCGGCAGTATTCTAAAATATTGCCGGATGGGATGAGCAGTCGTTTGGCTGACATCAAGAGTGTTTTACAGCAGATGTTGGATTATTGCATCCAGAACAAAGTCTCAGTGTTTGTTATCAATGGGGATATTTTTGAGTTCCGGGATAATATAGATGTGATGGTTTATCTGATGGTTTACCGGGCGTTAGAGTTGTTTAAGGCTGCAGGCATTCGGTTATATATTAATTTGGGGAATCATGATATGTTGCAGGAGGGTGGAGATGATTTTGCTCTTTACCCCTTTTCTAACATAGCAGACGGGATAAATAAAACCTATGCGGCTTGTACGCTAACCTTGGGTGATGGGAAGGTGTTCACGATGGGTTTTGTGGCTTATTCGGATTCCCCGCAGACTTTAAGAGATAATATTCAAAAGATGGTAGATAAGAAGTGTGATATTTTATTTGCACATTGTGGGGTAGATGAGGCCAGGGTGGGGCCTAATGATTCTGTCGTAAAGGGGCAGTTGTCTGTTAGGGATCTCCAAGCTAACCATTTTGACCAGGTCTTTTTGGGACACTACCATTCACCTCAGCAGATCGCTAAGAATACTTGGTATGCCGGGTGCCCTTTACAATTGAATTGGGGGGATCGTGATGATCACAGGGGTTTCTTGGTTTATGATACTGAGACAAAGCAGACTCAACTTATTCCTACAACCTTCCCTTGGTTTATTGACAGGGGCTTGGAAGATGTAGCCTCAATGGATCTGACTGGGCATTTTGTTAAGGTGAGAATTGCAAATGAGAATAAGTTGGAAATTTATAATAAAGTAATGGCGGCAGGAGCCCAATGGTGTACGGTTGTTTCAGGGGAGGCACAGAAAGTGGAGAAGAGGATGGATGTTGATATGTCTACAGATGAAAAGGATATGATTAAGGAGTATGTCAAGCATATGCCTGCTCAAGATTTAGACAAGGATCTTTTATTAAGTTTGGGAATGGAGATTTATGGCGAAATTAAATAGGGTTGTTCTGCATAATTTTCAATGCTTTCCTGATGAAACTTTCCAACTAGATAACCAAGGGTTATCTTTGATTTATGGTTTTGACGAAACGGGGGATGCTAATGGGGTTGGCAAGTCGGCATTAGCGATTGACTCTATTACCTGGGTTATCTGGGGAGTAACCCCTAAAGGTATAGCCGGGGATGATGTTGTGATTGATCAAGGCTCTGGTAAAAATTGTTTTGTTGAACTTGATTTTGAGCCAGACCCGGAGACTAAGGTTAAAGTTATAAGGTATCGGAAGCATCATGAGTTTAGGAACGGCTTACGGCTTTTTGTTAATGACCAGGAACAGACGCAGATGACCCCTACGGAGACGGAGGCTCGGCTCCAGAAGTATATTGGTGTTTCATATGAGGCGTTTATTAATTCTGTCCTATTTAGCCCGGAGATAACTAATCTTTTCTCTTCTTCTACTGATAAAGAGCGGAAGACTTTGATTGATTCGATCTTGGGTTATGAGTGGGCGGACCAGGCATTAGAGGTGGCTAGGAAGCGTTTGAAACAGGTTGATGGTGAGGCGGATGGTCTGGCACTTAAAAAGGCGGAGTTAAACAGTAAGTTGGAAGTTTTGTCCAGACAGAAGAAGGAGGCGGAAGAGGGGCAAGCTAATTTTGAGACAGAAAAGGAAGAAAAGATAAAAAAGTTTGAGGAGAATATCAAGAAACTTAAAGAGCAATTGAAGGATGTAGATGAGGCTCCGTTAAAGAAAAAATTGGAAGAAGCAAATACTGAGCTGGAGAGTATAGTAAAAACTGAGAAGTCGGCAGCTGAGACCCAGCAGGCGTTGCAGGGGTTGGAAGGAAGAATTATTGAGTTGGAGACGGCCAAGCAGTTGGCCGAGGAACAGATACAGCTGGCCAGGGAGAACATAAAACTTATTCAAAATAACGAGGGTGGGTCTTGTCCTCTGTGTGTTAGAAAAATTACCAAGACTGAAGCACCAAAAATGATACAGCATTATGGGGGGGAGGAAGATAAGCTTAAGGAAAAAGTAAGACTTATTGATGGCGATTTATATAAGTGTTGTAATTTGCGGGATGAGCTTATGGATGTCCTGGAAGAAGATCGGAAAAAGATTAATAGACGTTTGGGTGTATTAAACGATAAGGATAGAGTGGTCGCTCAGATTCACGGGTTGGAAACGAAGACCTCTGAGATCAATTTGGCTATTTCTATGTCAGAGGCAATGACGAAAGACGCCTTAGCAGAAAAGTCTCCGTATAAGGATATGTTAGAGCGGGTAATAAAAGAAGAGGGTGAGGTTGAGAAAAAGATTGAAGAGGCTCAAGGAGAATTTGATACTCTTAATATTATGAGAAAACATTTAGAGTTCTGGGAGTATGGCTTCGGCCAGGCGGGGATAAAGACTTTTATCTTGGATAGTGTTCTTCCTATACTAAATGATCGGGTCAAGTATTATTCTGAGATCTTGACGGATCAGGCTATTGAGGTTAAGTTCTCGGCTCAATCTCTCTTGAAGTCGGGGGAAGTACGGGAGAAAATAGATCTATCAATAGACAATACCCGGGGGGCCAGTAAGTACAAGGGAAATTCTACTGGGGAGAAGAGGAAGATAGATATTTGTATTATGCTTGCCTTACATGATCTTATCAAGATGCGACATAGTGTGAATTTCAATGTGGCATTCTACGATGAGGTGTTTGCCTTCCTCTCGGCTTCTAGTATACAGAAGGTGATGACTTTACTTAGGGAAGAGGCTAGGACCAAAGATTCTGTGTTTGTGATTAGCCACGATGACAAGTTGAAATCTAGTTTTGACCGGGTGATTATGATTAAGAAAGAAGGAAAGACATCTAAGGTTGTAAAGGATTCTTAAAATGAGAGTGAAGTTCTTTATGGATGTCGTTCTTCCTTTTGGTGATGGAATAGTCAGGAAAGGTTGGACTGCGGAGAAGTATACGAATAGGCATACTGGTATTAGTTATATAACAATAGATAAAAGGTATGAGAAATTTTTAAGGTTATATCTTTTATTTGGGAAGAAATATTTTATGAAAATAGTCCCTATATATGATGAGTCGTTCTTTAGTGGAACTTATAAAAGATATATAAAGGAGGATTGATGCAGATTTATTTTGATTCAAAGAAGGCAGTAAGAGGTTTCCGAGAGTGGATAGCTTGGAAGCTGGTAAACCTGGCTAAGTTTATTTATCCGCAATCGGAAGATGTAATGTCTTTCCATGTGAGTATGCTGTATGATTATATTATGTACGGGCAGGTGGCTGTACGGGTGAGTCCGGACGAGATTGTTCGGATTTCCGCAGAAAGGGGTTGGGGATGCTCAAAAAAGAGTTGATTAAATTGTGTCCAATTTGTAAAAAGTATTATTATGCAGATAAGCCTCATGCCGTTAAGTCGGGAGAGCATTGTCAGAAGGCAATGGAAGAATTCCGTAAACAGAATAATATTCCTTCTTATGAGGTTTGGGATATGACGGTGAATACTGAGTTGGGTATATTTGTTCCTCAATATAATGCGGAAGAGACGGTGCGGAATTTTATGAGGGTAATGTATGATAAGGTAGAATATCCTTTAGTTCGATGGGAGTTGGGGGGTAAAAATGATTAGGTGGGTAGGAATTGATAACGGGGTTTCCGGAAGTGTAGCGATATTGGATGATGAGGGGGATTGCCAGTATTATCCTACTCCAATAAAAAATGAGCTTAATTATACCAAAACAAAACAGTGGGTGCATCGGGTAGATGTTGTAAAATTGTTGGAGATATTTGAGCCATTAAAGGGTGGTAATGTCATCATCTTGCTAGAAAGGCCAATGGTTAATCCTGGGAGATTTAAAGCTACAACTTCGGCTTTAAGGGCGTTAGAGGCGACTTTGATCGCTATTGAGTTCTCTGGGTTGTCATTTGCTTATTGTGACAGCAAAGAGTGGCAGAAGGTGATGCTTCCGGCTGGGCTTGAGAAAGAAGAGTTGAAGAAGGCCAGCTTAGATGTGGCTAAGAGATATTTCCCTAATATTAAATTAAAGAAAGATGGAGATAGTCTTTTGATCGCTATGTATGCTAAACAAAAATTCCAAGGGAAGGCCTCTGATGATCAAAAGAAAAGCTAAAAAAAAAGATAGGTTGCCGGATTTGATAAGGGCGTATGATTTTTTTTTAAGTAATAGGTATAGGGCGTTGGGGAAATTACAAAAAAGTAAGAATGAGAGTTGTAAGGAATATTTTAGTAAGTATGGATGTATATTGACAGGGTGTAAAAAATGTTGTATGTCTTGTGGGCAGTTTTCTTGTATTCGTTGGGACAATTGTTTATATTTTGATCAGGTTTTGACGAGGAGGTAAGGATGGCGGAGAAAATTAGGGCGAACGTAGTTTGTCCAAAATGTAAGACTTGTTGGGGGACACTTAAATTTTCTTTTGATTCTATCTTGACAACGGAGGATATTAGTGTTAAACCTAAATATAAGGAGAGGGTGCGTTTGGTCAATAATGAACTTATTTGCCCGGTCTGCGAATATCAATTTAGAATCTTTGATGTTTGGGAAATGATAGCCAAGCAGCTCCCTCAAATAGAAAAGACAATATCTATTCCTACCAAAAAAAAGAGGAGGTAGATAGATGCTACTTTGTGGGACATTGGATACACAACAGGCTGAAAGATTTTCTAAGTTTAATACATGTGTGGTTAGAGGTCTGTCTCTCCAGCAAAAACCGATAATAGATAGGTATGCGGAAGGTAAGATAGATGTATGGATGCCTGCGGTAAATATGATTGTAAGATGCAGGGGGAATACAGACAAAACACAAATCAAACTTAAGTCTTTATTTTATGACTATGGTTTTGTCTTATATGAGACGGATGAAATAAAAAAAGATTTATATGAGCTTTTTGGAAATCTGTTACATTGTCAGATGTTAAAGGGGTTTTGTTTTTTAGAGAAAGGGCAGATTTCTCAAATTAATGAGGCCATTTATAAGTTGGAAGGAAAACCAAAGGTATATTTTGAGGTTGGGGATTTGGTGAATGTGAAGAAGGGGCCTTGGTCTCATTTGACAGGGAAGGTGATTGAGGTGGGGGGAGATAAAGTGAAGGTGGGTATATTTGCTATGGGTAGAGTAACCCCTATAGGTTTTAGTATGGAAATGATAGAGAGGGCGATATGAGCAACTTATATCTTAATATCCGGTTTGGGAATTATCATTTCCAGGTTGGGGATCCGCATTGGTATAGTATCCGCTGGGTGTTTAATGGGGTTCATATAAAGAACCTTAAAAGGTTTGAGATATATCAATTTTTTAATTTAGTTTAGGGGGGGGGGGCAATGATTACAGATAACCCGGAGTTTTTGGAAAAGAAGGTGAAAGAGGATATTGTTAAATGGTGGGGAAAACCATTAGATGATGAGTCCTTCCCTTTTCATCTTTCTTTTATATATCATCCAACTGAGGTGCCGTTGTCGGAGATTTACTCGGATGATTCTTCTTTATGGAAACAATGGGGGTTAGTTAAAGTTTGGGCGAAGCTGAAAAATAAAATCCCAATGTTGATAATTTATAACTGTGAGGGTCCTATTGTTTATTTCTGTTTTACTTATAATGATGAGATCGCAACAGTGGCCGGAGAACACTTCCCAAAATTTGTGGCATATAGTTTGGTGATGAAGGGGATGCCAAATTTGTGCTCTGTGTTTTTGTTATATGATCTGTTGGCTTTAGATAAAAAACTATTTGAGGGGTTGAAGCCTCACGAAAGGGAATAAAAATGACAGAAGGGAAAATTGAAGTCTATTATGAGTTTATAGATGGTTCGCCAATGGTGCCGAAAGATAATTCGGACTGGGCTAAGATTAATAAAGAGGTTATGGATATAGCTAAAGCTATGCAGAGTACAGGGATAAAAAAAATGGAATTGAAGGTGCCTGGTGTAGAAAAGGTTCTTGAGGACAAGAAACCGTGAAGATAAAAACTTTAAAAAATTGGATAAGGATCAGGACGGTTATAAATGGTTTGGCCTTTGTTTTTTTGGTGTGTGTTGGTATGGTTATGGTTGATGCGGCACTTGTTGCCAAACAGACATTAAAGAAGATTGCATTGGAGATAACCTTTATTGGACCAGAAAATCTGGAATATTTAGGGGAATATGATACTACGGCTTATTCTGATCGCTTTAAAGAGACGACGGGTAAGCCTTCTATAGAAATTATTGAACAGACAGGTAAGGGGGAAAAGAAGACGATTCTTCGGGAACGGAGTGATGAGAGATTGTTTACGGCAAGTGGCCTTCCGGTTGATGAGGAAACGATAGCTGTCAGTAGAGATATGTTAAGATCTGGGGAGTTTTATTATGGGGAGAAGTTGTGGGTGCCACAATTACACAAAAGTTTTACGGTAAAAGATAAGATGGGATTAGATAAATATGGGAGAGAGATAGCCCGGCGGTTGGATGTTTTTTCTTTTAATAGAAAATATGTAGATAGTTTTGGGTTGAAAAAATTAAAAATATATAAAATAAGATGAGAGATGTTATTTTTAAATAATTTGCTTGACAAGGAGATGGTTGTATAGTAGTATAGTTGTATCAAAGATAAACAAAAGTTTAGGCATCGGTGGTTCCTATTATATCGTGGAATCAGCCCTTCGGGGCTGAGCAAATTACCACCCGCCTTTTTTTTATAATGATGGGCACAAGGGGTTCCTAACAAAAAAAAGACTAACACTCTTCCTAATACCCCTCGCTCTATAATATTTGGGCATAAGCGGTTCCTAACATAAAATCCCGTTAAGATTCTACTGCTCGCCCTACTAATTAAAAGGCATAAGCCGTTCCTAACAATTTCAATTGGTGAAAATATACGGCTCGCCTTCTATTAAAAGGCATATAGAGGTTCCTAACAAAAATCAAGCCCTTCGGGGCACCTGCGATAATACCTCTCGCCTTATTTTGAATGAAAAGGAGAATGAAAATGGAATCCACGATCAGACTGTTCAAAGCTTTACCTATCACTAAGAAGGGGAAAAAGACTAACAAATCCTTATTGACGCAAACTGTCAAGAAGGGTTTTATTTTTGCCCCAGAGGTTGTCGCTAATTATAGTGAAGCGGAATTGCAGACTCTCGTTAAGGTAGTAGAGGAAAACCTTGGGCTGTCTGCAGACAAGATGAATAATGCGTTTCATAAGTCCTGGGGGAAAGTGGCGACAGCCAGCATAGAGCAGCTAGTTGCCGAACAGATCGTGCATTATATGACTACCTATGGTTTTGAACGCTTGGGTATATATAATAAGGATACAGTATATATCCCTACTGAGAAGTTGAAGATCCCCAAGATAGATGTAGAAAAATTCCCCTTGATGGTTGTTAAGGGGTATACCAAAGTGGAGCTGAAATATAAGCTGATTGTTCTTTTGAGTTCCGGGGTTGCCCTGAAAGAAGATACCAAGAGGGATGTCGTTGATGTAGCATTGTTTATTGGGCTGACAGAGTATGATATTTCCTTGATCAGGAACAAGGAAGTTAGGGTGGCCTTGTTTGATTACCTTGGGATGATCCCAGATAATCCTATTGAGTTTCTGCGGTTTATGGTTTATAAATCTATCAATAAAACTCTGTTGATCAAAGACAGGGCAACCATTGCTGAGATAAAGATGAAGGACAATCTGGCGGCTCTTCGGTTGCTTGAGCAGTACCGGGAGAAATATGGCCTGAGTAGATTGGCGGAGATCTTCTATCGGTTTAAACCTTTGTTCCTGGCTTTTAGGTCTAACAAGAGTTTGAAGGTTATTATTAATAAGGTAAGGAAGCTTGCCCTAACTAACCATAAACCTATGGTGGAAGATTACTTGAATACCATTACTGCTTTGATCAAAAGAGGTGAGGAGATCGATAAGGCTAAATTAAAATCTGAACTGAAAAGGGTAAACACTTTTAGGAAGATTCGTCTGGCTTACGCCTTGAACTTCCGGCTGACCGATGCAGGTTCCATTTTGTATAGGGTGAGGAACGGGAAGAGTTTTGCTACTGGGTTTAAGTTCGACGGGCAGAAAGAGGCAAAAGGTATTTTGAAGATTGTTCTTAAATCCATTGCCAAGGACATTGCAGAGAATGTGGCGGGGAAGAAGGTTTATCTCCCCTCTAATATACAGTATGCTTTACCTGCGACAGAGAAGCAGTTTACTGGATATTTTCCTAGTGGCTCTTATGTGTCTGTCCCTAAGGACATGATTTTTGGAGTACATTGGACGAATGTTGGTGATAGTAAAGGACTGTATAGTGATGGCCGGGTTGACCTAGATCTGTCTTTGATTTCGGTAGATGGGAAATTTGGTTGGGATAGATCCTACCGAAATGAAGAAGGCAGTATTTTATTCTCCGGAGATATGACTGACGCTCCTAAACCTAATGGGGCGACGGAGCTTTTTTATGTAAAGCGGCAAGAGAAAATGGCTGCCATTCTAATGGTGAACTTCTTCAATGGTGGGGATTTTAGTGAAAACAAACAAGATGTCCCTTTTGATATTATCGTAGCGAAGGAACAGGCTAAAAACTTTAAGCAAAATTATATGGTTGATCCTAACAATGTGGTGGCCATTTCTAAGTCTGGCATTAAGGCTCAGCAGAAAGTATTGGGGTTGTTAGTGTCTACCCCCGAGGAAAGTAGATTTTACTTCGCAGAGTCTTATCTTGGCAAAGGGATAACTTCCAGGGAAACGGAATACGTTGCGGCTACTCGGCAATATTTCTCTGATTTCTATAAGAACCCCATTAGTTTGAATGAAATCTTGGAAGAGGCTGGGGTTAAATTTGTAAAAGACCCGGAGAAAGCGGATATTGACCTCTCTCCTGAGAAGTTGGAGAAGGATACTATTTTGTCGCTGTTGGCGGCATAACAAGTCCAAGGCACCGTACATCCACTTAAACGTGAGGTGGGTAGGTGATAATACAGCTAAAAAGAGGCGTTGATCCTAAGCCAAACAGTGCTGAGAGGGTTGGTAAGGGGAGTCTCTCCTTGTGACATTTAAAAGAATTGCTCCCGCCAGGGGATTGCTTCCCGGGACGCTTATCGGAGGAGGCCTGGAGAACGATAAGACCTGACTTGCTCGGGACAGATGCGAGAAGCATAGCAGACATTAGCAAGTGGCTTGACGAGCCCGGAGAGACGGGCACTTAGAAATAAGGGGAAGAAGAGAGATGGCCAAAATAGATTTGGTTGAGATGCATAAGAGAAGAGATCTTCGTTTAGTTACCCGCAAGAAACACCCTACATTAGATTTATATATCTGGAACTATACACCTGAATGTCAATATAGCCGGGCTTGGGATGAGTACACCAAGATGGCTAGAGGATTGATTACTGATGGTGAAGGGAATATTGTTGCCAGACCTTTCAGTAAATTTTTCAATTTAAATGAAGCAGAAGAAACGAAGATAGAAAACTTACCATTAGAGATCCCGGAGATAACGGAGAAGGTTGACGGGAGCCTTGCCATACAATATTATGATGGTGGAGATAGGGTTTGTATTGCTACCCGGGGAAGTTTTGAGTCTGAACAGGCAATCTTTGCTACAGACTGGCTTTACCGAAAAGGGTATGTTAAAAATGCTTTTAAAGAAGAATATACTTATTTATGGGAAATAATATATCCACAGAATCGTATAGTTGTTTCTTATGGTGATTTTTCCGGCTTGATCTTACTTGCTGTTGTTGAAATTGAAACTGGCAAGGAGATAGATCATGTGCAAGAGGCACAAATATTAGGGGTGAGATCTTCGCAAAGAATAAATAAAACAGTTGATGAGTTAGTGAGTATTTGCAAAGACACTTCTATAAAAGGTACAGAGATGGAGGGCTTTGTTCTTAAATATAGTAATGGCCTGAGGGTTAAGACAAAGACGGAAGAGTATATGAGACTTCATCGGATGATCACCCATTTTTCTTCTAAGGTTATTTGGGAGATCCTGGCTAAAGGGGAGACCATTGCGGTTTATTTGGAGCAGGTACCGGATGAATTTTTCCAATGGGCAAAGGAGAAGGAGAGAGAACTTAAAGATAATTATGCGGGAGTTTATGCTACTATTATATTAGGTTATAATGATGTAAAGGATCTTCCTACCCGGAAAGACCAAGCCTTAAGGATAATGAAGGATTATAAGGCGGTCTCTGGTGGAATATTCAGTTTGTTGGATGATAAGCAGAGTAACTTGAATGATTATATCTGGAAGATGATTAAGCCGGAATATGAGTTGCCGTTTAAGGATGTTAACCGGGAGGCAGAGTGAAGCGGAAGAAGAATTACTTTAAGCCTCTAAAAGGTTTGTCGGATGGGGTAACTGTATTCTTGGCCAGGCTAGATGAAGAAATGAAATCCCCGTCGTCAGAGAATAGGGGAAGGGTGATAGCAAAACTTTGCAATGATCTTGACATGCTTAACGATACGATAAGGTATGGCTATCTTGGTGTGGATTACAGGAAAGATAAAAAATGATAGAGAGATATTTAAACTTATAGTCAGGGGGGGGTGGTTCCTTTGGGAGAAAAATCGAGAGAAGTGAGAAGAAATAACGACGGTTCCCGTACAGAGAAAGTAAAGTATGATGATGGTAGTGGGCATGATAAGACTACCAGGAATGGCGATTTTGTGTCATACAAAAAATATAAAGGGAAATAAATGTTGGTTATTTTTGATAGGTGTGGTGGTCTGGCGAAACCATCGTTAACACTAGTGCGAGTTGAGAGCCTCGCCCGTAAACATTAAAATGTGTGTCTGCTACTAGCGGCTGAAGGACACAAAGTAGGTTCGAATCCTATGCCTATCAAAAATATTATAACTGGGTGAGGTGTTGCGGTAGCATTTGCGGCCTGGGACCGTAAGGGGAAAGTTCGACTCTTTCCATCCAGAAAGTTTAGATTGGCTGGCTATAAGACGGAGAATCTCACGCAGTAAGATATCTACTTGTAAATAGCTTTCCAAGAGAGGGTATCCAGCTAGTCTATTAAAGGATGTTTCTATGAACTGTGAAGGTTGTGGAGTATTGTTTGGCGATCTTGGTGAGGGGTATTCTTGTGACACTTTCTATGAGGACGGTAAGGTTGTGGAGAGTATAACTTGTGATATTTGTGGGTTCACAAAAACACATGAAGTCTTATCCCCGGCCTGTAGTGTAAATACCTAGGCTAGCACGGCCACAGGCAAGAGCAGGCTGTAATGTCTGCCAGGCTGGGGTTAAAATAAGGAGATAGATAGTGATTGAAAGAGAAATGGCGGAAGCCAATAAAATATTAGTAATCAGAACCGGGTCGCATATGTATGGGACTAATCTCCCGAATTCTGATGAGGATAAGATGGGGGTGTTTATAGCTGACGAAGATTACTATCTTGGGTTGAAGACGGTAGAAGAAGTGGATTTTTCTGTACAGGAGAAGGATGAAAGAGGAAAGAATACAAAGGATGCTCTGGATTATAAGCTTTACGAGTTTAAGAAGTATATAAAGCTTGCTTGTGATTGTAATCCGAACATCATAGAAATGTTGTATGTCAATGAACCAAACATTCTTTTTATCAATGATTTTGGGAAGACGTTATTGGAGCATCGGGAATTGTTTCCTAACCAGAGAGCTTACTATAAGTTTATTGGGTATGCCCACTCTCAGAAGCATAAGATGATTATAAAGGGGGATCATTACAGCCAAATTATGGCAGCCCATGCCTATTTGAAGGAGCTGCCAAACCGGGCCATAATGAAAGACTTTGAGAAGAAAGAGCTTCCGTTTTTGGTCTACAACAAGAATGCTTTTATTGAAGTGGGGGATATGAGGATCCCTACAAATACCACTGCCAAGAAGGCGACGGCTTTGCTGAAGGGGAGAATTGACCGCTTTGGTAATAGGACTGAGCTGATTAGTAAGTACGGTTATGATCTCAAGTTTGGTTCGCATTTGGTTAGGTTATTGGTTGAGGGGATAGAGTTGTTGAAGACTGGGGAGTTGCAGTATCCTATAAAAGAAAGGCAGCTGATCCTGGATGTCCGGCAAGGCAGATATACTCTCAAACAGGTATTTGATATGTATGATGAGTTGAGTAAGGAGATAGACTCAGTGTTTGCCAATACTAAGCTGCCGCATCACCCGGATATAAATAAGATAAATGATTTTTTGAAAAATATTGTTAAAAAGAAATGTGGTTTCCCAGTTAAAAGTTTCAGTAAAAATTGTGTAAGATGGATAGAAGGGGTATTAAATTTGCTAAAAGGGGGAAGATTGTAATGCCATCATCAGAGCAGGTATCAGAAGGAAGAAAAGAGAAAATTGTTTTTGTCCGGGGGTTGCTTAAAGAAACTCCGAAGCTGAGGGCGACAGATATTTATGTCGCAGTTAAGACGAAATTTGGTAGTGGTATTGATGGAATAATGGTAAGAAAATTAAAACAGGAAGTGGATCCTAGTTATGTGGGGAAGAGGAGAAGGACGACAGGGAGAGTCTTCCCTGACGCTTTGGATGGGACAGGAAGATTGCCTGGAGAGATCGACCTTAAGAGGAGAGTTGATGTAAACACTATGTATTTTTCTTTTAGGAAGGTTGGGGCAACAGACAGCCAAGCTCGGGCTGCTGTATTAGATGCTACTGGAATAAGGCCGCTGGTCTTTGAATTTAAGAAGGAGCAGCTAGAGCAAGCCCAAGAGGATTTATCTAAATACAGACTTGCCTGTTTTAATCTTAACAAGAAGGGTGAGATCGTTCGGGTGAATCCGGTGAGGGTAACGGTCCAAGAGAAAAGGGGGCGGAAGAAGGAGAGTGAAAGGGCACCCCAGCAGAATTAATTAAAAGTATCTTAGTAAAAGGAGAAGTGATGAGTGAAAGAGATTTTCGTTCTTTAGGGGAAGGCGATTTGCTTAAATGCATAAGGTTTATCCCAACGGGGAAAGATAAGGGGTATATCTTTTTAGATATAGAAGATAATATTGTTAAAATTTCTGAAACTGTTATTACGGCTTCTGTGCGAGTAGGGGATACCTTTGCGGTGTTGTCGATCAAAGAAGATGGTATGCCTTTATTTAAAAAGCTTTTTTCTGGGCAGACAGATAGGATAAAAAAGGTTTACCCAAAAAAAGAGTTGGCTATTACTTTGTATGCCTTTGCGGAGAATGAGGTTAACACGGCGGCCTATAAGCGTATGGATACAATAGACGAGGCGGTAGAGTTCTTTAAACAACTTTTGAATAAGCCGGAAATAACCATTATTAATGTTAGGAAGTTAAAACTAAAGGTTGGCGAAGAGAAGGGGATCTGATGCCAGAAGATGATGTTTTAGAGCGAGTAGCAAAGGTGTTGGCTAGGAAGAAATTACTTGAGGAGTATTCTAAGGCAATATTGTGTGTTAGAGAGACTTTTACCGAATTAGGTAAAATTTCAATGTCTGGTCAAGATTATATTAAAAGCTTTTCTAGCCTATTGGTGGTGTTAGGGCAGACGGCTGATCGGATGATTTATTTTTTAGGCAAACCTTTAGAGGAAGTACCGCTTATACAGTTTGATGGAGAATTGAAACGAATGGTGGATTTGAATGGGATTTTGGATGCGGCAAAGAAAAAGTTGAAATAATGAGGGGGGGGTATATGGAGGGGGAGAATGTAGACCAAAGGGGTTCTGTTCAAAAATATTTAGGGATAGATGATATACGGGCCAAGATAATACAAGATTTTATTATAAAAGTATTTGGCGAGAATCTCTCTTTGGTTGAGATTTTTAAGAAGATAGAAGACAATAGTGAATTTGTAGACAAAGAGAAAAATTATGCATATTTCGCTAGCGGATCTTTTGTGACTTATAAGAGTTTAGTGCAAATGTTTAATGAGATGGCGTCAATGATGAAGATTGTTAACGAAGATTCTAATAGGCCATTAAATTAAAGTAGGTGGTTTAGGTGGCAAAGAGAAGTAGAGAATTTATTCTTCCTGATATAGTTTGGGATAAATTGGATGAGACTAAGTCTGTTTTCTATTTTGAACCAGATGAATTGTATGAAAAGAAAAAACTTGCATCTCGCAGAATAAAAGAGTTGTTGGAGACTGATTTTTTTACAGGTCGGCAGAAAGATATTGTTCATTTAATGGTATATGAAGGGAAGAGCCAGCGGGATATTGGGGGGATTTTGGGGGTGCCAAGAACTACAATAGAAAGGCAGATTTCGGCAATTATCCGTAAGCTTAAAAAATATTTTGACAAAATAAATCTTTTTGATCAGGAGATATTAGAGAAATAATTCGGAGGGGATATGGGGATAAGGGCTTGTGTTGAGTGTGATTATGTTAGCGATAACGATTTGTTGCCTAGTGATGGGAGATGTAACGAGTGTCATGGGACGGGTTGTGAGCAGGATGTTGTTGATGCTTTAGCGGAATCGTTCAGTGGTCAAAGCCAGGACTGTAAGAGATGTGGCGGCACTGGAGAATGCCCGGCATGTGAAGGAAGGGGTTTTATCGATACAGGAATTCTTGATGCAGAAGAGGGAGAGTAAAGAATTAAAAATAAGGAGGGAGATGAATAGGTGTGGAAAAAGATTGTTAGGGTGGTTTGCGGTTGGTTAGGGCATAGTGATTGGAAATTTATTGAATTTGTTTATAGTGATAAGAAGATTAGAGGGTGGTTTGTTATTGTAGGAGAGAAACAGCGTTGTAGTGGATGTGGAACAGAGAGAATTAAGAAAACATAATTGGGGCAGGTCAGGTAAAGGGAGATAGGGTTTAATAATTTGTCTTCATATTTTTACGGTACGGTCTGGTAAGGATAGGTGTGGAGAGGTCTGGTGGGGTAAGGTAGGGTTTTAATTTGACATTATTTCTTTTTACGGTAAGGAGTGGTGTGGCCGGGTACGGTGGGGCAAGGTAAGGTAGGGTGAGGTTTCAATTTGAATTTATATTTTTAGGGTACGGTCCGGAGCGGTTGGGCAAGGCCGGGTGCGGTAAGGTCTGGTGTGGCAGGGTTCGGAACGGTACGGCATGGTGAGGTACGGTATGGTTGGGTTTGGTCAGGTGCGGTAGGGTTTTAATTCTTATGGTTTTATAAACTGGTGTGGTGAGGTGTGGTTAGGTTGGGTCGGATTATGTATGGTAGGGTCAGGTACGGCAAGGTGCGGTAAGGACAGGTTTGGTAGGGTAGGGGTTTTAAAATAAAATTGTGAGGAGGCAAGAAAGTGGAAAAGGTAAAAGTTATGATTAAGGGGACAGCACCATTATTGCAACACAGGTATCCGATGGAAGAGCACCCCGAGGAAAAAAGCAAGAAGGTTAAAAAGATTTATCCGGCTCAAGATGAATGTGAGAAAAGTCTTTATATGGATGATAAACTGAAGATCTATCAACCAGCGGAACACATCTATAGTTGTATTATAATGGCCGGGAAAAACTTTTTATACGATAAACGGAAAATGTATGCCTCGGTATTAAAAGGGATGATCCTGGTAACCCCTTCGGCCATTTACCATAAGGATCAGAACTGGGTTATAGATCGTAGGCCAGTGGTAATAAATAGGGCTAGGATCGTAAGAGCAAGGCCTAGGTTTGACAACTGGGAATTGGAGTTTGAAATTGAATATGATGAGGAAGTAATCAGTGAGTTCAAATTGAAAGAGATCGTAGACTTTGCCGGGAACAGAGTCGGCCTGGGGGACTTCCGCCCACTGTTTGGTCGGTTTATTGTTACTGAATTCAAGAAGGCGTAGCATTAATGGACAAGTTCCGTGCGGATTTAATTAAATTTATAGATCACTCTAATATGATAGAGGGGGTAGAGGACAAAGATGAGATCCCCAACTCTATTGCCGCTTGGGTACACCTAAGTGGTAAATCCCAGTTGAGTAAGGCTGCGATATTATATGCCCATTATTGCATTCTCCAGGACCTTAACCCTAGGATTGCCGGGAAGATTCGTACTTGTGATGTTGTTGTTGGTGGAAGAGTATGCCCTAAATATCATAAAGTTAAAGGGATGTTGTACCGCTGGATTAGGAAGTATGAGGATGGAGTGAAGACTGAGGAAGAGGCTGTCAAGGCTCATGTAGCATTTGAGAAGATTCATCCCTTCCAAGATGGTAATGGGCGGGTAGGTAGATTGTTGTGGTTGTGGATGAGAGAAAAGGCAGGATTGCCGTTTAAATATATTGATGTTGCACAGAGGTATGAATATTATGATTGGTTCAAAGAGAGGGGGACTGTAAGTGAGGAAGATGTATATAGATGGTCCAGCTGATCAAGGTGAAGGGGTATATTCTTTAGTTTTGGATGATGGGGAATTGTTGGCCACCCATTTTTGTAGCAGCTCGGGGTTTGCCAAAGGGGATTTAGAGGCAGAGAGGCCTGAGAGGCAAGATGAATGGAAGAAGAGATTTGGGGAATACGAGGTTCTTTTTATTGGCGAAGACGATATGACTAGAGATAAACTGATAGAATTGAATAAAAATATTGTGGCGAACCTTGCTTCTAAAGGGGTTAAGGATGAAGACGGCAGCCGAGATTCGGGAAAAATATAATAAACTTATAGAGAGAGATCTTGCCAGGTTGCAGAAGAGGTGTAAACATCCTACTAAAATTTGGTGTGATCAACAGTGGGCTCCAGCACATAGTACTGGCAGGGATGTTTTGGTTTGTGATTGTTGTGGTAAGATTTTGGAAGAACGCCAGGGGGGGTCTAGATAATGCCTGATATTACTGTAGTAGGGGTAAAGAGAACAAATGGTAAAGAGGAAGAGGTTCAAATTGCTATATATTTGCGGCCAGGAACAACGAATATGACATTTGTTGTTGAGGGGTCTGAATACATCTTCCCCACTTGTGCGATTGTCGGTTTGATGGCGGGATATAAGAATGGGTAAATAAGGAGGGCTAGTGGCGATCATTAAGATTAAGGCTCCTATATGGAAAACCCCCCGCAGTGTGGGTGTTGCAGAGTTTAGGATGACGGAGCCAATAGTTAGGATTCAGATAGAATATAAAGAGAAGAGTGGGGAGAAGCTTTACCCTGGAATATATTCGATTAGCCGGGAAACGGCTATGACTTATCCAGTGCAGGTGCTGCCTCAAGGAATACGATTAAGGATTATCCCTATAGAGGATTTAGTGATGGTGAGGATAGATTAATGATAACTTGTTTAGGGAAGAAGTATGTTGAACGGCATCCAAAGAAAAAGTCTTGGAGTTATCATTTTACTTATATAGAGAGTGTTAATAAACCTAATGGGTCTTCTTTAACTAAAGAGTGTCATTATCATAGTAAGTCTTTCCTTGACTATCGGGAATGTTTGCGGGTGGCAACGATACATTATGTTGATATAAAGCAGATTATGGCACGCCAAAGGAAGGAAAAGTAGATGATAGATTTGATCTATTGTGGATATGAACACTATGATGAATGTAAAAAGGAATTGCAGGTTGGTTTCCCTGATTGTGCAATTGAAGATACTTCTGATGATATTCATGAAGGAAGATTTCAGATAGAAGTTCCTGATGAGAGAAGGAAAGAGTTACTGATGTTTTTGTTGGAGAATGGATATTATAATATTTCGCTGAAGCTTCAATTGATGTCTTATGAGGAGAAGGGGGTTAAAGAATTGGAAGGGTTGATGGAAGAGTTGGCGACGAAGAAGAAGGGGATAAATGAAGTGTAAATTTGAGGAGAAAAGGAATGATGTTGAGGATTGGTGTTCTATTCATCATCAGTTCTTGGCGGGCACTACTTGTGTTGGTTGTCCGGATTATATAGAAGAAGAAGTTGTAAAAAAAATAGTGGGGAGGAAAAATGTTTAGTCTAGCGACAACGGTGTTGGGTGTAGTTGCGGGTTTGTTTCTTGTTGGGGTTCTATTGGTAATTTTGGGTTTGAGGTTTATAATTGTTCCTGCCAACGAGTGCCATGTGAGAATAATGTTTAACAGTATCTCTTATTTTTCTAAAAGGGAAGGGAAGTCTTCTTATTGGAAAATCCCTATTATTACTAAAGTACATAGATTACCCCTTTCTAACTTAGCTGTTCCGGTTAATGACATTAAGCTTAATGATAAGAATATGGCTAAGTTTGTTTGTGATGTTGTTTGTTTTATTACAATCAAAGATCTTCCTTTGGCGGTTGAGAGGTTGATGTTGACGACTGCCCAGGAAGAACTGGGGTTTGACTTTTCTAAATTGGCGGAGGATTTCCGGGCGATCATTGAAAGTGTTGGTAGGACTACTGTTACCAAGAGTAGTATCTTAGAGATCTATATGAACAGACAGATTTTGGATGATGCTATAACCAAAGAAGTGCAATCGGTATTCCCGAAATGGGGCGTAGAGTTGATAGATCTTGAATTAAAGGATTTGAAAGATGCCCAGGAGAGTACTATTATCCAAGACATTGAACGGAAGGTTGCTTCTGAAATTCGGAGAGATGCGGAGATAATGGTCGCTACTACGAATAGGGAGGCTGAAGTTGCCAAGGCTGAGGCTGAGGAGACCTACCGGAAAAGACAGATAGAAAAAGATAAGCAGATAGGTATTTCTGAACAGAAAAAGAAACAGGAGATTGCAGACGAAGAAGCTACGGCTAATATGAAAACGATAGAGGCCATAAGAAAGATGGAGGTTGGTGGAGCGGAAATCGCTAAACAGATCGTGGAGCAGCAGGCTCAAGCGGAAAAGATAAGAGCCGTAACGGTTGCAGAAGGCGAAGCAAACTCTGTTAAAATCAGAGCTGATGCTGAGAAGGCGAGACTTACCGCTCAAGGTGAAGGTGAAGGAAAAGCCAACAATGCCAGGCTGACTGGTGAAGCGGAAGGTCTTTCTAGGAAGGCTGACGCCTTAAAGAAATATGAAGAGGCGGCGAAGTTGTCTCTACTGCTTGATACTTTAAAACCTATTGCCGAGAATTTCGCCAGAGCGGCGGAAAAGATAAAGATTGACCAGGTTGTAGTCGTTGATGGTGGTGGTGCGGATAGTTCTTTGAAGAGGACTATGACGGCTATCCCCGGAGCAGCAGCGGAACTTTTTAATACTTTAAAAGTGGCGACTGGGATTGATCTTAAGGCTTTGATTGAGGGAGCCTTGACGAAGCAGACAAAGACGGAAATACCTAAGTAGATGGGGGAGAATAGATGAATGGATTCCTAGCTTTGATCTTTGGACATTTCATCGCCGACTGGGCGTTGCAGAACGACTTTGTGGCACAAAATAAAGGTAAGGTTTGGTTTGTTATGTTTGCTCATTGTATGATCTGGACTGGCGTTATTTGTTTCCTCTTATCTTATATGGAAGTCTTTGCCTGGTGGAAGTTTTGGTTTCTGCTCATAGGCCACTGGTTTGTGGACAAACATAAGACAAGTAATCTGCGGCCTGAGGATTCTGGGGTAGATGCTTACGATTGGAATATGCGATTGTTGTATGGGGACCAGGCGTGGCACATCTTGCAGGTGATTGTTGTAGGATTGTTATAAGGGTGGGGGAATGAAGACGATCTATAAAAAATATAAAATCCCTTTTGTGTTTTATGGAGAGGTTGTGATAGAGGCTGAAGGGAACTCTGATGCAGAAGATTATGCGTGTGGCATAATTATGAATGCTTTTGCCCGAGCTAAAGGATCTGTAGATCTAATGGCGATTACTCTGAATAGTTATAAGAGTGAAGAGGCGGTAGAATTAAAAGAAGAGGATATAAAAGGGAGTGAGAATGAAAAATAATTGTTTCCAATGTGAGTTCAAAGAAAGTATCCCAGGAGATTGTCATATTAGCTGTAAGAATCCGGATCCTAATATGAGGGGGAATTTGCACGGAGTGAGGAATGGTTGGTTTATGTATCCCTGGAATTTCGACCCGGTGTGGGCAGAAGTTAAGTGTAAAAATTATAAAAAAGTAAAGGGAGGGAAGTAATGTCTTTTAAGACTATTCCGTTACTGAGAGGGTTCTCGGAGATAGAAAGATTGTACGGAGAGATCACGGCAAGAAAATCTATTATCTGTGGTGGGTATGCCAGGTATTGTGCTTCCCCTGCGGAAAATCCTGAGAGGCCGGGGGATGTGGATGTTTTTCCTTTAGAGGAAACTGCCTTTCAAGAGGTCAAGGCATTCCTCTTAGTCGAGGGGTTTGAAGTTAGGCACGAGAATGAAATCTCTCTTACCTTTAAGAAACACAAGGATCCAAAGTGGGTAGCTTGCCCAACCATCCAATTGATCAAGCCTATGGTTGAAGGCAAGGTCGTAACCTTGGGTGATATGGAAAAGATCCTGGAGAACTTTGACTTTACAGTTGTCCGGGCGGGGATTGTTTCTCCTAAAGAGGTTCTGGTGGATGAGGACTTTGAACAGGATGAGAAGAGGAGAGTTCTTGTCTTTAAGAATATACATTGCCCGATCAGTTCAACCTTCCGGGTGATTAAGTATACCCAGAGAGGTTATTGGATCCGCCCGCTTGAAGTATTGAAGCTGTTCTTGGATTGGGAGAGCCGGGGTATTGAGTACCGTCGGGAAATAATAGAGTTGTTTAAGAAGTCGGAGAGTTTTGACTCTACTAAGCCTGAGGGCGAACAGGGTGGGCTTACCAAAGAAGAGATCCAGGATCTGGAAAAGTTGATGAGGATAGATTGATGAAGAATAAAAGAGTGTCCAAATTATTCACCCAGAAAGAGATGGCTTGTATCTATGCGGGGTTGATCCAGTCAGCAGAGACGGGTTTTAGGGATACTTTTGATTTTGAGCGGTTGAATGATTTAATTAAAAAGAATTGGTCGTTTAAAGAATTGATGATAATAAAGAGGGAGGCTTGGGGGATAAGAAGTAAGTTGATGGAGTGGGAGTTGGAAGTTGCAGTTCATAAGGAGGCGTAGGTGGAGAAGCAATATGCCTGTAGGGTATGTGGATTTGTTCATGACGATTCCACTAAAGTTCGTAAGAGAATAGATTTTGAAGACAAGGGTTGGTGGGGATTTTTATTCTTATCTTACTCTTTTCACGGTTACATCACTAGCAGAACTTGTCCTGAGTGTGGGAATATAAGATTTATTAAAAGAGAAGAAGATAAGAAGGAGGGGATAAATGGAAGAAGAATTGAAGGATAAGATCAAATTAGAGGTGGAAATTAAAGGAGATAGATTTTTTTATTCTTGGGAAATTGGAAGCTCAAAACAAAGCTCATCCTGTTTGTTGGGGTCTGACAATTTTGCTTCCTTCTCATAGTTAGTTGATGCCTGTAATAGGTCTTGGCAAAGTGATAGAGAGGGCAAGGAGTTGAGTCTTCGTCTTAGGCTAATGGCAGCTGCCGATGCCGGACTTGTTTCCAGGGGAGAGTTCTTTAAGAAATTAGAATCCCTCTTTAAGGAAAATGGGATTAAAAATAGTGAAGCTCTTATGAAACTTATAGATCAAGCATTAGAGAGGAAGGGGGAATAAATGAGTTCAGTAATTGTTAAAATTTGTCCTGTAAAAGAAATAAAACCGCATACAAATTCGGATAGTTTAGAGTTAGCAATTGTGGATGCTTGGCAGGTGGTGGTGAGGAAAGGTGAACTTAATGTTGGGGATTTAGTTGTCAACTTCCCGGCAGACAGTGTTCTACCTATAACCCTCTCTGATCGTATTGGTGTAACTAAATATTTAAGTAAACAGAGAATAAAAGCTATCCGGTTGCGTGGGGAGTATTCCAACTCTCTGGCCATTCCTCTTAAAGAATTTCCGGAGTTCCAGGATAAAGCGGTAGGGGAGAATGTGGCGGATCTTTTGGGGGTGAGCAAGTATGAGCCTCCTATGGATTTGTCTAGTGGAGATATGGAGACGCCGCATCCGGCATTCCATCTTTATACGGAAATTGAGAACTTTCGGAACTATCCTGACTTGATTCCGGATGATGTGGAAGTAATCGTGACAGAGAAGATTCATGGTACCAATGACCGGGTGGGGCTGATTGATGTGGAGAGTCCTGCTGCTATAGTTGAAAGTTTAGATCCGTTGGTACTCGGAGCTCCTACGGTTAAAATAGATGAAGACTTTATGGCGGGTAGTCACAAGACCCGGAAGAAATTGATAGAGGTAGAGAATATGAAAGCCAATCTTTATTGGCATCCACTTTCTGATGTGGCGGTTAGAGATATGCTAGTGGCTATCAAACATGAATATAAAGCTAAAGCGGTTATCTTATTCTCTGAGGTTTATGGCTGGGTTCAGGATCTTAAGTATGGTTGTGCTAAAGGCCAGATAACCTATGCGGCTTTTGATATTTCGGTTGACGGGAAGTATCTGAGCTATGATGACTTTGTTAAGTGGACGGCTCAGTATCCTGTAAAGGTCGTGCCTATCATTACCAGGATCAAGATGGGGGACCTTAAAAAGGAAGGTTTAGATAAATACGCAGAAGGGAATACATTCATCTGCCGGGATAAGGAAGAAGCTGCGGTGCCTCAGATGAGAGAAGGCATTGTGATCAAGCCCGCTAAGGAGATGTGGGACCCGGCAGTGGGCAGAGTAATCCTGAAATATTTAAGTAATGAATACCTTACCCGTAAGGGTGGAACGGAATACAAATAATGGAAGACCTGAACCGGGAGTTTGAGGGGAAGCGGTTAATTTTTTGTAAGGACTGTCTCTTCTATTTTTTACAGAATGATGATTATAGTAGTGAGGATTGTTTGTGCCCCACACTAAAGAAAATCGGGAAGGATTATCATGGGACTTGGTGGGTCTTCGCTGAACCGAAAGAGGTTAATAAAAATAATGACTGCAAGTATTTCCGTAGGCCTGTAGGTTTTAAAGAGAAGTGGCTTCATTTTTGGAGACGTTAAAAAAAAAGAAAAGGAGGGAAAGATGTTGAAGTGGGTTTTGATTATCGGTGCAATGATTGTCGGTGTTGTTTTTATTGTTGGTCTATCTGTTGTGGGTATGTATAATGGTTTAGTTGCTCAGGAAGAGACAGTGAAGACTGCCTGGTCGCAAGTGGAGAACGTCTATCAGCGGAGGAGCGATCTGATTCCTAACCTGGTAGCGACAGTTAAAGGGTATGCTGTACATGAGCATGACACCTTTGTCCAGCTGGCAAATGCCCGGGCGAGCGTAGGTAAGATGGATATGGGAAGTGTAATTAACGATCCGGAAAAATTTGCTCAATTCCAAAAGGCTCAAGGGGAGATTAGTTCTGCTTTGACCAGATTGCTTGTATCTGTAGAGGCTTATCCGACATTAAAGGCTAATGAGGGGTTCTTGGCTTTACAGAGTCAGCTTGAAGGTACAGAGAATAGGATTACTATAGAACGGCAGAGATATAATGAGGCGGCTAAGGTCTTTGGTATTTCTGTCCGCAGGTTCCCGACAAACATCCTGGCGGGGATATTTGGTTTTAAGGCGAAGGCTTATTTTGAAGCAGAGCAAGGATCCAAGGAAGTGCCAAAGGTTAAGTTCTAAATAAAATGTGGGGGGGATAATATGCAAGATGATGAAGTTGTAGATTCGAAAGCAGGGGCTTTTATTTCTTCGTTGAAGAGGAACAACCGCCAGATCAGGGCTGATCGTGCGGAGGCAATAGGTGAGGACGCCAAGCTTGTATATAAACGTAGGGTGGAAGACCTGGAAATGAGCATTAAGAAGATGAAGAGGGACCAAGAGAATATGTTGGATATGTCTCCTTCTGATGCACAGAGTCTGGTGTTGGCTAGTGATTTTAAGGCTGACCAATATGCGGCTAAAGATATAGATCTTAGTCGTCAGATCCGGGACGCAGAGATCACCCTGGAGTTGGCCAAGAAACGTTTTGCATACCTGTTTGGGGAGGAATAATTATGGGTGGTGGGAGTTATTCAAGTACAGATAGAAAGATAAGGGCTACCGCTAGCGGGTTTTACGATAAGGCCCCTGGGGAAATCTTTAAAGAAAAAAGTGTTAACAACGCAATGAGCCCTTACGGGATTAAGTTAAGAGAATCCCGGGATTCTGCCGAGCATCCAAATAGTGTGGCTATAATTATTGCTTTGGATGTAACGGGTTCTATGGGCTCTATCCCGCATCATTTGGTGAAGGATGGGCTTCCAGAAGTAATGGACGGCATTATGAAGGCGGGAGTCAAAGATCCCCAGGTTTTGTTCCTTGGAGTAGGAGATCATGAATGTGATTCTGCTCCGCTCCAGGTTGGCCAATTTGAATCAAGTGATGAGTTGCTTGACAAATGGTTGACCTCTGTTTTCTTGGAGGGTGGTGGTGGGGGGAACTTGGGGGAAAGTTATTCTCTCGCATGGTATTTTGCGGGGCAGCACACTTCTATTGATTGTTGGGAAAAGCGGAAACAAAAGGGGTTCTTGTTTACTATTGGCGATGAGCCAGTGTTAAGAAGGATGCCAAAGTCTTTCTTGAAATCAATGATGGGGGATGGTCAGTTCCAGGATTATGATGCTGCGGAATTATTATCTAAGGCCAGGGAAACATATAATGTTTACCATATCCATGTGCGGGAAGGTCATAATGGCTCCCGGCAAGAAGTGATCGATAGTTGGAAGCAGTTGATGAGAGATAATCTTATCATCGCTGAAAGGCATCAGGATATTTCTAAGATCATTGCTGAGATTATTAAGGGGGGCGTGGCTATGCCTATAGGGAGTGAAATAGCTGAGGGTAAACCGGGAAAAGAGATCTTGCTGTGACGCATAAGGCTGTAATTGGACTTGGATTTGGGGATGAGGGAAAAGGGGCGGTGGTAGATTACCTCTGCTCCCTTAACCCTTCATCTATAGTTGTAAGGTTCAATGGAGGCCATCAAGCTGGGCATACTGTTGTAAACGAGAATGGTCGTCATGTGCATTCAAATTTTGGATCTGGAACTTTGAGGGGGAAGCCTACCTATTGGTCCCGCTTCTGTACGGTTAATCCGGTATCATTATTAAATGAGAGGGATACTTTTCCTAAAAAGGTTAAACCGACATTGTATATAGAGGGGAAGTGTCCAATAACTACCCCTTATGATATTATGGCCAACCGATGGAATAAGAACAATTGTTCTCACGGGACTTGCGGTGTAGGGTTTGGGGAAACTATTAAGCGGGAAGAGAATCATTGCTCTTTGACTTTTTATGATTTATTTTATCCTGGGGTATTAAAGGAGAAGTTGAGGGCTATCCATGAATATTATAAGTGGAAGATTTACTTAGATACTAAGGAGTTCGTGTCTGCCTGTCAGGAGTTGGTGAAGACTAAAGATGTTTATCTTACCGATGATAAGTTTTTATATTTTCGTAGTCCAACTGGATACAGTTTTATTTTTGAGGGGGCTCAGGGATTATTGTTGGATCAGAACTTTGGGTTCTTTCCTAACGTTACTAGGTCAAATACTGGCTATGCGAACATCTTTGCATTACTGCCGAGATATGTGGACGATTTGTATTTGGTTACCCGGGCATATCAAACCAGACATGGCAATGGATATATGAGTAATGAAGATTTGCCCCATAATATAAAGGAAGACCCGCTTGAGACTAATCAGAGTAATGAGTGGCAAGGGGAGTTTAGGAGAGCGTTGCTTGATGTTTCCTTATTGGAATATGGAATGGGTAAGGATCCTCACATCTCTGACCGTTATTCTTTAAGGAAGAGTTTGGTCATTACTTGTCTAGATCATATAAGAAAAGATTATAGATTTACTTATAAAGGAGAGATTGTTTATTGTAAGAATGAGAAGGATTTTGTTGGGAAGGTTGCTCGGCTGCTTAAGATTGAGACCGTATATGTAAGTAAATCTAATGATTCTAGGAACATCCGCAAATTAATTGGAGAGGGCTGAGGTGGGTGTTATGGGTAGAGGTAATACTATTGAAGAAACAATCTTGACTGGGTTGTTGTGGAACACAGTTGTTGATAAGAATATTAAGGTCCAGGATCTTAAGTCTTTGGCGATAGATCTTGCGGAGGGGATAAGACCATTCTTTTCAGATAAGGATGAGGAAATTGCTATTATTCTTAAAGGATGTGAGCCGCCGTTGCCAGAGAAAGAGATTGAAATTGCACTAAAGAGAATTTTGGAGAGTCTACAAAAGAAAATTAGGAGATAAAAATGCGTTGTTATTTTCATACGGATATGGATGGTATTTGCTCTGCGGCTATAGTCTATAAGTTTTACAAACGTGATAGAGATTACACTAAAGATATTGGTGAGGAATGTAAATTTATTCCTATTGATTATAAGGATGACTTTCCGTTTGATGAGATAACCCCTAATGAGACGGTAATATTTGTTGACTTCTCTTTACAAATGGAAGGTGGGTTCGAGAGATTAAAAAAGATAACTGATAAGATTATTTGGATAGATCACCACAAAACTGCTATAGAGAAACATAAAGGATTTGACTGTATTGGGATAAGAGAAGATGGTGTTGCCGGGTGTATATTAACCTGGCATTATTTTTATCCAGGGAAGAAAGTCCCACTGGTTGTAGATATGTTAGGATCATATGATATATGGGATTTCTCTAAATATGGGGAGGACCTGAACAGATTACAGACTGGTATCCGGCTGGCCGAAACTAATCCTGAGAGTGATAGGTGGGTAGAGTTATTAGAGACCGAGGGGCAGTTTGACAGGCTGACAAAGATCTTGGAGGATGGCTATACTGCCCTAAAGTACCGCAATAACTATTATGGTGGGCTTATTAAGTCCTGGGCTTTCTGGGCAGAGTTTGAGGGTTATAAGGCGATCTGTTGTAATATGGGGAGTACTTCCAGTCAATTGTTTGATAGTGTTAAAGAGGATTATGACCTGATGATGCCCTTTGTCTTTGACGGGAAACAGTGGTCGGTCTCTATATATACTAAAAAGAAAGAGATAGATGTCTCAGAGCTGGCCAAGAAATACAAAGGTGGTGGCCATAAAAATGCGGCAGGTTTTACTGTAAAGGAGTTACCATTCACTAAAATAGAGAAGAGGGGTGATCTGTAATGGCGAGGCTGAGTATTAGCATAAAGAAGATGACGGAGAAGCAGGCTAAAGAGCTTCTGGAAAAAATCGTTATCCAATTAGATGAGTTGGATGAGGAAGATTATTTCGGCACCGAGGGATGGAAGCATAGATTCGGTCTTGAGGAATAAGGAGGTTCTATGGAAATTGGATGGATAATATTTTGGGTTGCCGTACTCTTGGTTACTTTAATAGAGATAGGATATGAGCATGGCCTGGCGACTACGGTAACTTTGATTATAAGTATAGTGGCGTATGTGATAACTGTAAGACACTTCCCTTATCAATGGTTTTTGGATTACTGGTATTTGCTTGTGTTGTATTTCCCTGTCGGGGTCCTCTGGTCGTTCAAAATGTGGGCGGATAAAATAAAAAAATCCCGGGATGAATATGAGGAGATAAAGATTCGGTGGGGAAAGAAAGATGCTTTAGGTAAAAAGACTTGGCAAGGGGGTTGGGAGTCTTATTTGCGTTCCCGGAATTTTGAAATACCTGAACTTGATAGATATAAAGGGGATATAGTTTGTTGGATTGCTTACTGGCCTTGGTCGGTTGTGGTGTATCTATTAAAAGATGTAGTGCGGGAATTTTGTGAATGGGCTATTACCCATTTGAGAATGGTGTATGAACGGATTGCCGAGAGGTATCTTGGAGATATAATAAAAAAAGGAGAATGAGAATGAAAAGTTTTAAACTGATGGGCTTTATGTTTGTCATTATGATGTTTGTTATGATGGGGTGTAGTAAAGATGAGGAGGACAAAACAGAATCAGATCCAATCCCAGTACCAGTATCGACAGTGTCTGTCTATGTTACATCCGCTTTAACAAGGACAGATGCTCCTCTGTATTCAGCTAAGAATACAAGTGCATATGTCGAAGTGATTTATGCAGGATCTGGAAATTTTTCTGTGTCATCTGTAAAGTTAGCTGGTGTTGAAATTCCTTATGATCCTGTTATTAGATACTATCTATTAGACTGGGATAGTACACTTGTTACAGGATCTAATGTCAAACTAGAAATAGTTTCTTCATTAGGAACTTATTCAGTATCAGGAGCTTTACCAGCGGTTGGTTCAGGACAAGTTCAGATATCAGTCCCAGACTGTTTACAGGGGTCATATTTAACTTTAGCTCATAATTAAATCTAACAGAAAAGGAGAATGAACATGAAGAAATGGCTAGTGGTTTTATTTCTTTTGGTAAGTTCCTTGTGTTGGGCAACAGCAATACCTGACCATCCATCGGGAAGGATCAGTGATTATGCCGGGATATTCTCTCAGGCAGTGATAAGTGAGGTTACAGGCATTCTGGAGAATTATGAGAAGCAGACCACTAACCAGATTGCAGTGGCCACATTTAATTCTCTGGAGGGTGGAAGTCTGGAAGATTTTTCCATTAAGCTGGCGGAGAAGTGGAAGATTGGCCAGAAGGATAAGAATAATGGTGTGATCTTGGTAATTTTTAAAGATGACCGAAAGGTAAGGATTGAAGTGGGTTATGGGTTAGAACCAGTATTGACAGATGCTAAATGCCAGGGAATAATGCAGAGGGCTATTGTCCCAAACTTTAAGGCTGGCGATTATGATGCTGGGCTGAGGGCAAGTGTAGGGCAGATTATAGAGGTTCTTAGCGGAGAGAAAGAGGAAAGGTTAACAGACCAAGATAAACCTTCTATAGGGATGATTATTTTGATTGTGTTTATTATAATTCTTATTATTATAGTTGTTGCTATTGGTGCTTTTGGTGGTGGATCAAGTGGTGGTTACTACAGTGGGGGTTCTAGCGGATCCGGTGGTTTTAGTGGGGGTGGAGGCAGTTTTGGCGGTGGTGGTGCTAGCGGAAGATTTTAGGGGGGTTGATGTTTGTAGAAGAGGATTATATAAAGAAATATTGTAAACCTGCTACTCCAGATTGTTGTAGGTATTTACTTATGGGGCCTGAGGGTTGGTTCTGTGGAAAGCTTGATATTCCTGCGAAGCTATTGTTGGATGCAAGAGTGGCTAAGGGTGATATGAATGCTGTAGGAGACAACTGTAAAGGTAAGAATTTTGAGAGGGAGAGAAAAAGATGAGTCTTCTTGATTATCGCCGAAATTCTTGGTTTGCCGGGCTTTGCCTCGATTGTGGCTACAATGTTGTTATTACTCAGCCTATATTGCGGAATGAGGATTATTGGTGGTATTGTTCTAATAAAGGCTGTCCACATCATATTATAGGGGAGCATACGGGTGATATGGAAAAGCCTGAATGGGTCAGGTTTATAAAATAATAAGGAGGGGATTATGGGTATTGGGGATTTGATTTCGCTTTTGAAACAAACAGTTAAGGTTGTGAAGTGTGAAAACTGTGGGGTCTTGATGGTCAATCTTGACGAAAAAGATTTGTCTCCAGGGGATCTGAATAAGCTAAGAGATCTTGGTTTAAAAGTATCTAATCCTGGGACGACCAATCAATTGTGTTTGAATTGTGAAATAAAGAGAGAGGAGCCAGTTTCAAATAGGAGAAAGGTTAATGATTTTTTTGAGCATCATTCTCACGACAACGATTCTGGCTTCTTCTCTGGTGGTGGGGGATTTGGAGGGTTTGGTGGGTTCGGAGGCTTTAGTGGTGGTGGTGGAAGTTTTGGTGGTGGAGGAGCAAGTAGTGGGTGGTAAATAATAAAGAAAATTGAGGAGTCGTCTAATGGTAGGACAAGGGTTTTTGATGCCCTCGATGTTGGTCCGATTCCAGCCTCCTCAGATGTAGAGCGGTCGTTTAATTGGCTAAGACCCCGATCTCCAAAATCGGCGATCCAGGTTCAACTCCTGTCCGCTCTGAATATAATATTTGTGGGTACACGCAGCCGAAATTGTGTGTCTATGAGGAAAAGAGTACCGGGATAAGCTCCGGAAGGGATGACTACTTGTAGTGAGGTAAGCTGGCGATGGTTACTGAGGCCCTACCATTTGGCACGGTGCCCGAGCCTGGTTGAAGGGTGCAGTCTGCAAAACTGTAAACCGCTGGTTCAAATCCAGTCCGTGCCTAGTAAAAGATTTTCGGGTGTCCGATATGAGAAGAAAATGTCCGCAATAATGTCCGATATATAAGGAATATTATGTGGAATGTTTCTGAGGATTTTGAGGATAGTTTTTGGGAAAGTTGTTGGTTTAAGCTAAAAGAAATCTTTGTCTGCTCTCGGAAAGGGCATGATATGGATGAATACGGATGCCCCCCGTACGATTACCAGAAAGGTGTCCGGGAGCATATCACTTGGGATGTTCAGACATATAAGTGCCATAGATGCCATAAATTAAGGATTGGGATATAGGATTGTTGACTTCGGGAAAGATTTTCCCCCATTCTGGCTTGCTCTTTGTACAACTCAGAACGAAAGTGGGTATAGCATTTTATTTGTGACGAAAGACTTTGCTGTTTGGGGGAATTTTTAAAAAGGAATGGTGATGAGATTTAAGCCAAAACGTAATGAAATATATTATACTATAACCATTTTGGAAGGAGAATTTAAGGCAGTTTTTTTTGAATGGACTTGCGACGATATGGATCGTGGCCGTTATAAAGTACATAATTGTTTTAGGACAAAAGGAGAGGTGGATAAAGCGATAGATAAGATTTTAAAAGTTTTGAATAAAAAATAAGAGGTTGTTATGAAATACCCAAGGATGACCCGGCAACAACGGGTGTTAAGAGGATCGGGAAAATTAACGGAGACTCGGATTGAGAAGATAAAGATTTTAAGATTATTGGGTTTGACCTATGTGCAAATTGCTTATGTGATGAAGATTAATAAGACGATGGTTATGTATTGGTGTTTGCCGGAGTTTAGAGAGAAAGTTATCAGGAAGAATTCTGTGGCAACTTCTCGGAGATGGCAGAATTGGCCACAAGAGAAGAGATCTCTCCAAAGCAAAAGGGCTTTAGAGCGGATTAGAGATAGATGCAAAACTGACAAGCTTTTTGAAGTTTGGTATAAAACATATCATCGAGAGCATGGTAGAAAAAGTTATATAGATTTACAAAGGCAGATTAATGGTGGGTGAGTAATTATGGGTGAGGTTGGCAAAAAATATGATCAAGAGAAGCCTCGCTGGGAGTTATTACCTTTGGCTACAGTTGAAGATATTGTTAAGGTGATGACCTTTGGTGCGAAAAAATATGGTGACAATAATTGGAAATTAGTGGAGCCAAAGCAAAGATATTTTGCGGCGGCATTAAGGCATTTGAAGGCCTGGCAATCTGGGGAAATTATAGATAAGGAGAGCGGCTTGCCTCATCTGGCCCATGCTTTGTGTTCACTTTTGTTTTTGCATTATTTAGATAAATAGTTTTGGAGGGAGACGAGTGGTATTAAAGGGGAAGAAACCTTGGAATTATAGAGGGATAACTGATAAAATTTCTTTTTGTGTAGGTTGTGGAAAAAAGGTTGGGTACAATTATATAAGGTGCCCGAGTTGTGCGAAAAAGGGGAAATTGAACCCGCTTTATGGCAAAAAACGGGTGGTTTCTGCGGAGACAAGAGAGAAGCTCAGAATAGCGAAGACTGGGCAGAAATGCCCTCAACAAAGTGAATGGATGAAAATACACAAGCCTCATTTAGGCCATAAGCATTCTAAAGAAACTAAAGCTTTAATAGGTGCATTGGCGAAAGAAAGATATAAAAATTCGGAAGACAATCCTAATTATAAACATGGCAGAGGTAATGATCCTTATCCGCTTATATTTAGTTATAGGTTAAAAAATAAAATAAAGGGGCGGGATAATTATAGGTGTTTGAATTGTGGAATTAGCGAAGAGGAACACCTTAAATTAGTGGGAACCAAATTACATATACATCACGTAGATTACGATAAAACTAATATTGCGTATTATAACTTGGCGACAACTTGTAGGGCATGCAATATGATGGCTAATAGTGATAGAGATTTTTGGATGGATATTTATCAGAGGAAATTGATTTCTTATATTTAATGGAGGTAACATGGAGGTAAAGAAATATTTTGACGAGAAGATGAGGGATCCGAAATTCCGTAGGATCTGTGAACGGGAGTTGGAGAGGCAAAAGATTGCTTCAGCGATTGTTGATTATCGAGTTAAAAAGAATCTTACTCAAAAACAATTAGGGGAAAAATTTAACATTTCTCAACAGTATATATCAAAGTTGGAAGATGGGGATTTTGGCAGTTTGGAAAAAGTTAAACCTTTTTTGGAGAAGCTCGGTTATCGGTTAGAGTTTAAGATTGTGCCGATTAAGAAAGAGAAAACTAATGTTTAATCTTGCGGGGGAGATTGAAGAGGTGCTGCGTAGGTACCATTCTTGTGATAACTCAAGCTGCGGTAATGGAGCAATTTGTAATTACTGTTCCTTAAAAAAGGATATAGAATCTATTTTGGATAAGGCGAGGAGGGGAAGATGAGTAGTAAAAATGAAGATATTCGCAGTAGAACACAAATTATAATAGATGAGATTTTGTGTGGTGGTTTTGCTAAAGAAGAATTACAACAAATAATTGATGTTTGTATTAAGGAACAGGAGAGCTTATAATCCTTAAAAGAAAGTGAAAGAGGGAAAATAATGGGACATCAAATAATTAAACAACCAGATGGGAAATATTGTGTATGGAGTACTATTGTGGAGGGGCTTATCTTAGAGAATGTGACCAAAGACGATCTTCTTCACTATTATCTCGACAGGGCAGTTTTAGAAGAAAAGCAAAAGTTGGCTGAAATTCTTAAGAATGTAGATGCTGGAACTCCTGAGCAAGTATATCTAAATACTGTTATAACTTATGATGAAGTAAAGGGAAAGCGAGGGGAAAGATGAAAACTAGTTCTTATAAACAGACTGCGGTTCATTGGGGTAAAAGCCAGGCAGACATTTCTAAGTTGCTGATGAAATATAATATTGGGGATACTCGGTTTACTTTTTTGAATAGTAAGAGTGAATTGATTTGTGAGTTTAACTATCCTATGAGGGAGGATAATAAGGATGTGATAGTGGGGGTGCGTATTGCCACTCCTATCCCACATAGCAAGGATCTTGAGCAGGCTAAGAACCAGGTACACCGGGCCCTGTTCTATTATCTTAAATCTAAATTTGAGGCTCTTAATTTTGGTTTAGTAGAGTTTATCCAGGAGTTTATGCCTCATCTTAGCTTGTATGACAAGAACGGCAACCCTACAACTTTATATCAACAGATCATCCCCCAATATAAGAAGCAGTTGCTTACCGGGGAGCAGGGGGAGATAAAGATGTTGGGGGGACCTAAGGATGAGAGATAGGGGGCTATTGACAGTTCAGCAACTGAATAATGCTGGAAGGCGAGCGTGGATTCTTGGTGGGCTTATGGGGAAGATGATCTTGTGGCCTATTGGGGCGACTGTTAAGAATATGATAGGGCAGGAAGGAAAAATAGTAGATTATGAATCTTATTGTATTTCTAAGAACGCTTTAGAGCTTGCTGTTAAGGAAAAAGATTTTCCTTATAATATTAGATATTGGGATGAGAGAGAGATTGTCTTGGTGAAGAGATGAGGCAGTATCCTGAACCTCTTGATCGCAATAAAACAGATCTAACCCATAAGCTGACGGCTTTGGCTTCTGGTTATCTGGCCTATATAGGGTGTAAACCTATTGAGACGGAGGTCCCTGTAGCCCCTGGGTGGATAGCGGATGTGGCAGGATTTACTTATCCTACACAGACTGAATTGAAGAACGCAAAGCTATTAAAGAGGTTGGTGGTAGAAAATCCTCAGCTGAAAGGAGTTCCGGATTACCAACTGGATAATATCTTTAAGATGAGGAATTATTTCCCTTTGACAGCTTTATGTGAAGTGAAAATATCGATTGCCGATTTTAAGAAAGATCTGGAGAGAAAGTTCCAGAAGGGTGCGGCCAATTTGAATTATTTGGTTATACCCCAAAGTATTAAGGAAGCTGTTTTGGATATTGAACCTCACTTTTTATTCCTTCATCTTAAGTGGGGAATGATTGTTTGTTCTGACTCTGGGGAGAAAATAACTAAAGTAGAATCCCCGGCAGTTGTACCTATGACGGCGGCAGATACTATAGATTTTATTGCCAGCGTGGCGATAAAGAGAGATCATCGGTCTAGATATTCTTATATGAGAGTGATGATGAAATCCTATCGGGTGGAACAAAGGGAAAGGAAAGAAAGAGAAAAGCGGTGGGACGAAACAAATCCGATTCTATAATACTTATTGAGGAGAAGAGATGAAAAGAAAAGAAGAACGTCAGGCTATTCTTCTGAGGACAACTCCGGAGATGCATAGAGAGCTTGCTGAAGACGCTAGAGCTAAAGGTCTTTCCCTTAACGCTTTGTTAAACCAGCGTCTGGAGGAGAAGTTAAGGTATTTGGCGATTCCTATAATTAGGATGAATAATAAAGAATTTGAATTGGTAGTTAAAGAGGCTACGGAACGGATTAAGAATTTTATTTATATGAACGCAAAACAGAGGGTGAAAGAGGAATTGGTGAGAAGAAGAAAAAAGATTAGGCCTGTCGACAAGATTACTTTTACTTATTATTTTAGTTTAAACGGGAGTGATATTGTACAGTTTCTTGGGGGATTGAGAAGGAAAAATAAGTGAGGAGGCATTATGGCCAAGTATAAGAGTGTGATGGATCGGTTTTTTGAGAAGGTGAAAGTGACGAAGAAAAGTTTTCTGTCTCCCAAGGGAGAAGGAATGGGCACTAGTTTTGTTAGTTTTTCTAACGGGGGGGAATATCCCTATGGATGGGAGTATGACGAAGGATGGGAGATTGGAATTTGACAAAGATATTGTATTAAAAGAAATGAGCGTTCCCCCAACAGAAATAAAGCTTGGGCAGATTACCGTGAAGGCTTTTCAATTAAAACAATTAATTAAGAGGCTGAAGGCGAAGAATTTGGATACGGCTATTTATGCCAAGGCTTTACAGCAGCTTATCAACCGGAAGATCTATCTTAAAGTAAAGGACCACGTGGAAGCTCTGCCAATTACCAATGATGCGAAGATACAGGAATTAATTAAGAAATATAAATTAGTGTTCCGACCTATGGGTGGGATCACTAAGGAGATGCCTTTAGAGGTGGTAGAGTCTTTAGATAAGTTCTGCCAGCCTTTAGAGAAAGTGGGTATTGTTTTTGGTAGAGAGGATTTTCATTTGATTGCCCCGGAAGATTGGTGGCAGAAGAACCGGGATCCGATCCTCTTGGTGGGAAGCCCTTTTGGGAACTACTGGTATATAGTTTGTGCCTGGGATAAGGAAGTTGACATTTTAGGGGAGTTGTTTGAAGATTAGGGGGATGTATGCTTAATAAACCGCAGTTGGAGTCTCTACAGAAATCAGAGTTGCTGGAGAAGAAATTGCTTAGTGATCTGAATTTGTTGAGAGATCTTCATAGAATAGAGGCCCGGCTGCAAGATCGGTTAATGGCGGATTTAAAGCTGTATCGTTGTCAAGGTTGTTTAAACCAACATAAATGTTGGAATAATTATTTTGAGTCAGCGACGATTGTAAATGGCAATTGTTTGAATAGGAAATGAGGGGTGGAAAAATGAAAAGGAAGATAGAAGACGAATTGCGTTTCAATATTCTTGTGCCTATGGTGGTGGCGATTAACACTAGGCGGGATAATGATCCCCCTTTGACTATGCGGAGTGTTGCTGACATTTATACAGGTACGATCAGAAAGATAATAGATCTTTTTAGGAAAGAGACTGCGTTGCCTGGGGATCTATTGTATTTTGTGACTACGATAGATAAGGATGGTCTTGCCAGGTGTATTGGGTTTTATCGGTCAATGAAGTATGCCCGGAAGATTATCAAGAAAAAGCACGACACTTTAAATGAGGCTGGTTATTATAAATATGCGGTCATAGAGGCGTTTGGTTGGGGATGGTACCCGATGGCGGCAAAGGAAGAGTGGTATGAGCTGAAAGAAAAGGGTGCTAGGAAAGTTAAGAAACCTACCAGGTATAAGAATGAATGTAATTTTGGGTTAGGATAATTATGGCCGCAAAGATTAAGTGTCCGCATTGCAACAGGATCTTAAAGCAAGAAGGGGACTTTGGCAAACAAGCTCAGGGTACCTATCGGGTTTATGACAGTATACCAAATTGGACATGGGATAAAAACCCCCATCGGGTATTGAAGTGTTTAAAGTGTAGAAAATTTTTTGAAAGGTGGGATGACTTTTGAGGAAGATGTATAATAAAATAGTGTTAGTGGTGTTTTTGGCAATGTCTGTTGTGTATACTGGGGGGATGTTGATTGATGATGGAAGCACCTTACCCAGAAGATTGTTGTGGTTTTTCTTTCTAACTATGACTGGCGTTTTCTGGCATGAGGTTTCAGAAGATTCCAAGAAACCGGAGGGGAAAGATGGTACCAATACACAAACCGACAATAAGATTCGGTGATGTGGATTTTATTGATGTGACGAATGAGACGACAAGCAAGGAAACCTTTTCCCTGGCAGAGGCCAGAGTTTGGGGAGAAGAGCATCGGAGAATGTATTCTTCCAAGTAGGAGGATAGATGGATATTGACAGTTATGCTAGGGTAAAGAGAGGATCTCCTCTTTGGATGGATTCTTCTGGTGGGGTAGAAACTTTTCCGGCAGTTAGGTTTTCTGTTGAGGAGTATTCCGATCAAATTCGGAATGAGGTGGTTGTACGGGTTGGGAATTTATTATTAAAGGTCCCATATAGCCAGATTATTGGAGGCGGAGAAGGGGTGGTTGTTTTAAGACAGCCAGACTTTAAAGAGGTTGCATGTATTAGGGAAGTTGGGTTTGAGCCAAAAAACAGTGAGGAGGAGATAACTTTATGTTCAAAGTTTTTATGGGCAAGGAAATAATGGAAGGGCATAAGAAAGAAGTTCGGGATCTTACTGATAAGATTATAAGGTTGGAGGCAGAGAATAATAGCCTCAAAAGTAAGATCGATAGTCAGGATTATACTATAGAAGGGCAAAGGGTTGAGATTAAGACTCTCAAGTTTGATCTTAATCACCAGGAACAAAAAAATCAACTAGAGTTGGCCAAAGCATTGCAGGCCCAGGCAGAGAAGACAAAAGAGGCTTTAGTTAAATCTGATTTGGAAAGAGAGAAGGCTCTTTCGGCTATAAGAGTTTATGAGAAGATGGATACTAAAGCGGATGCAAATACTATAAAAGAAATGTTTGGTAAGATCATTGAGGTTATTGGTAAGAAGCAGACAGAAATAAATATGGTGAAGTAGGGGGTAGAATGAGTGTTCCTAAATATTCTATGAGGGCGATTTGTTCTAACTGCAAGGCGAACTGGATTGTTGATATAGAGAAAGGTGTGATGGTTGAACAGGCTCAGAAAGATAAACATTGTGAGATTTGTGGGTGTCATCAGATTCACATCCAGCCATTGAAGGATCCTGTCTGATGGCTGATAAAATTATCTTTCTTGATATAGACGGGGTTGTTTGTAGCATAAGATCGGCGATAGCTTTTGGTGGATATCCTCATAGAGTCCGAGCGAAAGATATTAAACTCTTTGATCAGGTTGCCATTGCTTTAATCCGGCGGGTTTGCAAGGAGAGGGGGGCTAAGATAGTATTATCTTCGACATGGAGATTTACTGTTAGATATAAGTCTTTGGCGAAGAAATTGGATTTACCAATTATAGATAGTACTGCTATGCATCGTAGGGAAAAAAGGGGAGATGAAATAAAGCAATGGCTAGATAAGTATCCAGAGGTAAAGGTGTATGCGATAGTAGATGACGACGATGATATGTTGGATGAGCAGGTGCCTTTTTTTGTAAAGGTAGATTCTCAGAATGGTTTGTCTTATAAGAATTATCTTGGGTTAAATACTATATTGGGTTGGGAAGTAGGGGAAGATGGAAAAAAAGTTTAAGGCTTGGGATAACAAAGAAAAGAAGATGTTGATTCAAAGTCCTTGTGCCTCAATGCAATTATTCCACATAACCCCACTTGGAAATGTATATCACGATCAAGGGAAGGTGTGGGACCTAACCCTCCTCCAATATACTGGCAAGGAGGATAAGGTAGGGAGAGAAATTTATGAAGGAGACATTTGTCGGTTCTACTCTATCTTAAATAGTTTGTGGGAGAATGTGGGGAAGGTTAGCCTTTATGATGGGGCTTTTTGGATAAGAGGGATCGCATTACATTGTTTTTCCCCGCAACAGTTAGAGATTATAGGGAATGATTTTGAAAATCCGGAATTATTAAAAAAATAGGAGGGTGATGATGGTTAAGAAAGTTAAATGGAATTTTGCGGTAGTGAAAAGTATATTTGGCAATCTGTGGATAGGTAAGACTAAGTTGGCACCAGTTAAGGATAAGGTGTTCACCGATCTCAGTGAAGCTATCGAGAAAGCTCAAGGTTTGTTTATGGAGGATCATATAGATTTTGATCCTTCTTTGGTGGAAGATGATGAGTTTTATGATTGCGAATTAGAGGTGGAGTATAACGAGCTTGAGATGACCACAGAAGAGGATGCCGAAGAAATCAAGAAGGATTTGGAGAGGTTTATTGTTGGTGGGGGGTAAGTATGGAAGACGTTAAGTGTCCTTATTGTAATGAAGGGCAAGAGATAAATCATGATGATGGCTATGGCTATGAAGAAGACAGAGTACACCAGCAAGAATGCGGTCATTGTGGAAAGACGTTTACTTATACTACTTATATCTCGTATCAATATGATGTGGGCCAGGCTCCTTGTTTGAACGGAGAACCACATTCGTGGAAAGAGCTTGGTGGTTATCCCCCTGGATATATGTCAAACTTTCATAGGTGTGAGTGGTGTGATCTAGAAGAAAAGAAGAATGAAAATTTAACATATAATGTTAGGGAAGATAAGTGGAGGTAGATATGGCTAAGAGAAAAGAAATAAACTTTGATTGTACGGTTGCAGAATTTGCCCGGCAGATTAAGATACCTCTTTGGAAGATGATGGAGATTGGGAGATATTATGCTGGGCGACATAACAAGAAGTTGATAGACCTTATTGAAGAGATTAGGGATGGGTGGGTAGAATGAAAGATCATCCTATCCTTTTTAGCGGCGAGATGGTACGGGCAATATTAGCCGGGAAGAAAGAACAGACTCGCAGAATAATTAAGGAAATAAAGAGTCCTCTTTGGGTAGTGGAAGAAGTAAGACCCGATCTTGGTTATTCTGCTAGTATGGGGAATATCTGGGCGGGCTTTAGGTTTAATGAGAATCCCCAAGGATCTTTGTCTTATTTCAAATGTCTTTTTGGAAAGCCAGGGGATCTTCTTTGGGTGAGAGAGAAATGGGCTTTTGTCAAAGGTGAACCTACAAATATTAATTCTGAGAAGGCGACAGTCTACTATGAGGCTGATAGAAAATATAAGGTTGTTGGTTGTCAGTCGTCTGCCCAGAATGATGGGAAATGGATAAGGTGGCGGCCATCTATCCACATGCCGAAAATCTTCAGCCGGATCTCCTTGGAGATAATAGATATTCAGGTGGAGAGGCTCCAAGATATAAGTGATGAGGATGTGAAAGCGGAAGGGGTAGAGATGCCCCACAACGAATTGTTCCCTATGATAAATGCGGAGGATAAATTAAAAGCAGAGTTCCAGAGATTGTGGAATTCCGTTAATGGTGCTGGGGTTTGGGGAAGTAATCCTTATGTGTGGAAAATCATATTTAAAAGGATAAAGGAATGAAACGGGTAAAGCGGTACGATTGTATTTTCAGTAGTTGGGGAAAAACATTTAAATATAGTAGGCATTTATACGGGAATGTAAGAGATCCTTATACAGGAAAACTTTATTGTCTCCGGTGTGCTCATCTTAAAGGAGAAAAAGAATGACCAGTATGGACTGGGTAGTAAAGCCAGAGAATTTAGATTAAAAATCAACCATACTGGGGCTTTAATTTTTAGGAGGTTGTATGAAAAGGTTGAAGATTGCTAAACGCAAGACGGTATTGGATGAGACGTTAAGGTTGAGCTGGGCAGTGGAGAAGTTGAATATTGCAGCTGGCCAAAAAAGAATGAGGGAAAAGGATTTCGATGATTGTACGTCTTATGTTTGGTCTTATACAACTAACCATAATGTAGACAGTAGGCCGTATTATTACTTGTTGTGGAAAGTTGTTGATTCTACTCAGGGGCCTAAGGCGAATATGGTATATAAAGCGATGTGTGATAAGATGATTGAACTTATTGAGGCGGAAGATGTTCTAAAATATAAGGAGGGTTGATGTGGGGGAGATATACGGTGGAGCAAAAGTTTTAGGAAATGAATTGTTTTGTCCTATCTGTGGGACACAAGTAGATTATGATTGCTACCACCACAGATTTGAGTGTTTGTCAAAGTCTTGCCATTGGCAAAGTGAAAACAACCCAGAGATTGGTGATTATGTGCCAGTAGTAAGTCAAATAATAAAGAAACGCTAGGGGTATATAAGTTGTTGGAGGGAAAGAGGGGGAGAGAATGAAGAAAGAGAAGTGGTGTGAGCATATAGTGTTAGTAGATGAGCAGTATGAAATATACAACAAATATGTCCCGAGTGAATGGAAATATTGTCCTGTATGCGGGGAAAGACGACCATAAAATTAGGGGGAGATATGAAGAAAGAAGATCTGGATGAGCTTGTGGATCTGGCTAAGGCTTATGAGGAGGCGGATGAATGTGATTATTGCCAGTCTGGGAAGTTCCAGGGCTTGGCACCTTATGAAATCGCCCGGCGTATAGTCGCAAAGATCTTTGCATTAAAACTTGTAGAGGGGAAATAAGATGTGTGATAACTTAAGTGATGATGATAGTTTGGCTTGTGAAGTAGAGCGTTGTGAGTTCTGCGGGAAGAAAGAAGGCGAGTGTGAATGTAATAGGGATTGGGAGGCAAGTCTGTGATGATAGAGCAGATTATGAATAAGATTTTATCTTACTTTCTTCTCTATTATGGCGGTATGATCTTTGGTTGTTTGATGATGGCTTCTACGGAGAAGCAACATTCTACAAAGAAGACTATTGTGATTCTTGCTATTGGTTTGGCTATCAGTGCGGTCTTTGTAATTGTTGGAGTATTATTGGAAAATAAAAAGGTGGGATAGGATGAGTGGGAAGATAAGGTGTACTTGTTGTTATGTGTTAAGGAGTATAGGTGACATAAAGATTTCTTCCAATGGTACTCCATATTGTGAAAGGTGTATTGTTTGGGTAGAAGAAGAATTAAAGGCGTCCAGAAGAATTCGGCGAGCAAGTAAGAAAAAAAGTAAGGTAGGAGGGCAAGATGAATCTGTTTAAGAAAAAGGTTGTGGATTATGTTTTTAGGCAGTTGTTGCTAAAGGCTTGGATGGAGCATGCAAAGTCAAAAGGGGATAATAGAGTTATAACTCCCCGGGAAAAAGCGATTAGGGAATTACAGGATTGGTATTCTGAGGGGGATGAATAAATGAAAATAGACAGTAGTTTTCTTGCGACAACGGGAAGTGAACTTGAAGAGGGGAAAACTTATATCTACAAGGAGTCTCTTCCTTATACTATGTGGAGGATCAGGGTAGACAAGCTTTCTGAGGACAAGGATGGGATGGTGACTATAGCTTATACAGTTTTAAACTCAATATATCCCGAGGACATAGGCCAGAAAGATACTATGACTATGCACCAAGGTGGCCATTATTACTTTGGAGGGATGTGGCAGATCTATGATGATGGGACATATATGTTTCCTGAGAAGGGGGTAGAGAATGAAAGTTAAAGTTAAAGATAATATATTATTTGGGGAAGATTGTTTTCGAGATCTGGTACTGCCAACCAAAGAGGAACTTGCGAGTGTGGAGAAAGGAGATCTGATCCTGGTGCTGCAGGAAGTCCGCCAGCTGAGTGCAGGTTTTTGGGCCAGCTCCAACGATAAGGCTAACACACACTGGCTTTCTAAAGATAGGATAGTGGCCATCGTAGAGAAGGCTAAGGGTAAGAAGGCTACATTTCCGGATAAGGTCCTAGGGTATTCTATAGACGAGATTCAGGATGGGTTGAACTATGCCAAGGAAAGAGGATGGGCTTCTAAAGAAGAGAAGAAGCCGGGGATCAAAGATCGGATTTGGGGGATTTTCAGTAAGTATAGTATGAACTACAGTAGGCCAGCTATGGAAGAGATCTTGGCTGAGGTCAGAGAATTGATTGAGGAAGAAAGAATAAAGTTTTCTGACATGCCGGGTTCAATGCCTTCAAAGTTGAGGGATGATATAGTTTTTGTCCGGAACAAAGTTTTAGATTTAATACTAGAAAAATTGAAGTAGGAGAGGGTATATATGTTAGATCAGGGGCTTGCTTCGTTAGCATCCGCTCTCATATGTATGCAATTGATGCGTTGGACTAAAGGTAAACATGGAATAGGGTGGTTCATTGTTTGCCTATTACTTATCTGGCCATAGGAGGTTGTGAGATGGATAAACAACATTATCAGAAAACAATTCTTGCAGAAGCTGTCAGTGAGGTTTTAAAGAGTTGGGGATTGCCGGAGAAGGACAACGAAAGAAACTGGTATATAGCCGGATACCTATTAAAAGAGATGGAAGAAGTAGAAGCGTTTAAATATTTAGGGTCTACTTAACCTATAAAGAAAGTGGGGTAGTCGATGATTAACCTAAGAAGCTCACACTATAATAATTTTGAAAATGCGGCTTTAATGTTATTAGAAAATGGAGCCACAATAGACGAGCTTAAAACTCAACTTGAGATAATTGTCGAAATTAGAAATGAGGCAGCCGACGAGACGACTAGAGGGTAAAGATGAAACATAAACATAATTGGGAAGTTATATTAGAAAGATATGAGCCTGTTCCTGGATGCCATAGATTGCGTAGAAAGGTTTATGTAAGAGAACAATGTTCTTGCGGTAAGCAAAGGAAAAGGAGTATTAAATGACTGACCAGGGAGTGAGGGGGAGAATGGAAAAAGAAATATTAACTGCCATTGGGCCTGGTAATGAAGGATTGGTAAAAGAGATTGTTAATAGACAATTATCCCTCATCAGACAGGAGATAGAGAAGTGCAGGCCGATTAGCACGGACAATTTTTGCAACCAAGTCATAGATCGCCTCCATGCTAAGATACAGGAAAGATTAAAATAGATAGGACTTTCACTATTGGCCGAAGTCCAAATACCTGCGATGATTGGTCTCTCCAACACATCGGGGAAACTAAAGAATTGGGCTGAGAGGGCTTTCCGGGGAAACCTATAAAAAACCCGACAAAATAACTTTGAAGGAGATGAGGATGATAGGTAAAATGGATTGGAAAGAAGGGCTTCAAGGGTGGATTATATTTGTGCAGATATTTGCTGTAGGGTATTTTATTGGCTGGATTATTCAATTGGTTTTAGCTTTTAAGTTTGGGATTTAATAACCAAAGAAGGGGTTAAAAATGAAGAGGGTGAAAACAAAACATGCAACAGTAATAATTTGTTATCATACTGATTGTAAGTTTAATGAAAGACAAGATACTTTTTATGTTTGTTCTAAGAAACAGATACATCTTTTTGGACATCATTCAAGTGACCACCAAGATTGGCCAATGATGATGATGTGTGAAGGCCGCAAGGTTAAAAAGGGGTATTATGATGATACTGTTGATGTAGGTTTGAATCCTGCCAATTCCAATACTTTGAAAGATAAAAATAAAAGGAGGGTTAGATGAAGAAATCAATACAAGAGATAAATGAAGAGGTTAGGAAGTTAGAATGTGATCCGCTACACAACGTGGAGTTCCTCCTGGAGGCCACAGCAGCCCATTTGAAGGATCATCTCTATTTCCAGAAGCATCCGAACCCTGAATGGACGAAAGGCCTGCCAGATACGACCAGGCATATGATAAAATGTTTAAATAAGACTAGGCGGAGTCTCCGGAAGGATGTGGCCAAGTTAATCTTTGGCCCAATGCATCACAATCTGGCGATGAGCAAATGTTTTAAAAATAAGAAGTTAGGAGAGATACATGAGAGTGCGGTGAGGATAGACATCCGTCTAGTGGAAGCAGTCATAAGGGTGAGAGATCTAAAACTCCCACTAAGGAAAGGGGTTGTGAAATAAGGGGAAAAAGATACCCGATTACCCGAATATATAGCGTCCAAGTATTCCTATCTATATAGAGGGACTTCTTTCTAGGGGTTGCCTCAAAGATATTTGAAAGCACAAGTTGTAGCGTAAAAGCTGTCCTCTTGTGTTTTTTTTTGGGTTGATATGAATTGAATGAAATGAAAAGAGGGAGGCAATGACCCATCATGTTGTAAAGGCACATAAAGAGTATCTAGAAAAAAGGAAGTCTTGGGGGGTTAAGATAGCTGAATACTATAATGCTCATCCAGGAGAAGAAGAAAAATTTATAGCTAGAGTGGAAAAGTATCAAAAAGAGCACCCAGAGATAGACAAAGATCTTATGAAGGGGATTGTAACAGATTATATATCTATCCCTGGGCAGGAGACCCAAGCGGGCTTTGAGAAGCAGATGAAAGCTATGCTGAAGCCTCACCAGATGTCTTCCTATGAGAGAAAGGTCTCTGATCTGGTCAAGAAGCACCATCTGCCATATAGATGGGTAGGGAATGGTCAGTTCTGGCTAGGTAGAAGGAATCCGGACTTTGTAGATGAAGACCGAAAGATATGCTTGGAAGTGTACGCTACGGGGTTCGTTAAGTGTAACCGTAAGCCAATTGACTACGAAAAGAGAAGGGTTGACCACTTTGCCCAGTATGGATATAAGACTTATTTTTTAACAGAGAAAGATCTATCAAGAAGAGATTGGCAGAAGTACTGTGTAAGGAAGCTCCAAGATTAACCAAAGAGCAAAACGGTTAATTTTACCGCATTAAAATTAACATTTCAATTAACCAAAATAGCCAGATTTCAATAGTTTGCCATCTTTTAGATGGAGGAATTAACCAAATTTCCCAAAATTAACCACAGGAAAAATTGATGAATGAAATCACTGGAACCCAGCCAAGTACGAACTTACCTGAAATTAAAACCCAAGAAAGTAAAATAGAAAAACCCGGAAGCAAGATAGAGAACAGCCAGTATCGTGGCCTGGTCATTGAGCTGATAGGAAAAGGGAGCAGCGACAACGAGATAGTAAGGATCTTAAAAGAGAAAAAGTTTAAAGCGGTACGCCAGACGGTTAGCAGTTTTCGCCAGAACTACATTTTATCTAATGAGAAGTTGAAAGAGAAAGTAGGCCTGGAGTTAAGCAAGATAGAAGAGAAGAGGGCACAAGTAAAGGAAGCGATCCCGGTTAACATTTTGAGAAGGATAGAAGTAAAGCAGAAACTTATAACAGAGTATCAGGAGTTTATAGAAGAGTTGAAGAAAGAGCAGAAAGACCGGATCCGCAGAGGCACCTACTCTGTCGGCATTAATGATCGGATAGCCAGGTTCTACAAGTTGATAAGCGACGAGCAGAATTATATAGATGAGTTCCTCCAGAGTTTTGCGGCAGAGAGTCTTTTACAGAATTGGTTCTATGCTTTCTTGCAGATTACTATTGGGACCTTTATCCCGGAGATCCCACCGGAAAGAGTGGATGAGGTCAGCCTTAAATATAGGGAACAAGTATTTGCTAAATACAAAGAGTTTAAAGAGAGTTTACACAAGAGATAGGGGGAAAGAACAGTGGCGAATGTATCGATGGAATATTTGGAAAGTAGTATGGCTACCCACATAAGAGAAGTAGCGGAGGCATTAGGGATGAAGATCACGGTAATAGAGCAGGACTGGTAGATGATTAAATGGTGTAGGGCAGTAGAAACCCCAGTGAGGGTTACCGGAGAGATTATAGATTACCGGGAGAAGCCTAAAGGTGAGCGGGTCCACATGAAGCACATCATAGATCTGATAGGCTTATACCCTGAATTCTTTTCTAATGCTAAAGCTAAATCTTGGGACAAGAAGACGGGGGATCTAACCTTTACTTTTGATCTGCCGGAAGCTAAGTTGATGGAATTTGCTAAGTTAGATAGGGCGGGAGAATTTATGGGAAGACTTGGCGAAGATATAGACGTCAGGTTTTTCTATTTGTATAATGGGGAAGATGTTGGAGCAGACCGAATATTGGCGGGATAGGAGAGAGTGATGGCTGATGTTAAATTTGTATTGGTAGATCTAGGTGATCCGGATGATGTGGTACCATTAGAATCCGAAACTTTTGAGTTGGCTTTAGAGGAGGCTTTAAAAGAAGTTCTGGGTTATGTGGTAATGCCAGCAGACTATAAGGAGAGACGCTAATGATGAAATGGGTAAAGGCGGACGAGAGTGATTTGTTGGACAAAGAACTTGAGACAGCAGAGAAGAAATTAGTTGGCCGGAAGATTGTAGGTGTAGGCAAGTATTGGATCAGATTAGATGATGGCAGGGAGATTCATCTGACTGATTTTGATTTTTTAGCATAAGTTAATAAGGAGTATACAATGATGAATTGGGAGTTGGAGAAGAAGGCAGAGGATCCCAGGGGGGTTACTACGGTAGGGGCTGACAAAGAAGAAACCCCTCCGGCAGGATACCAGACCTATAAGATCAAACCGAGAGACATTGAAGTTCCGAAGTCAGTAGAGCCGGGTTCTAATACTGTAGAGAAATTACTACAGGTAGTACACAAGGCTGAGGAATCAAAGTCTAACCTTCAGGATGCCATAGAGAAAGCTACCCAGGAAATAGAGAAGGCGATGAATCTGGGAGACATAGACCGGAAAGAGCAGGAGGCTTTAGATCAATTAGCCACATTGTTGGAAGCTCAACAGGATAAGATCGTAAGCATTGGCAGCTGGCTAGTAGCCCTGAGAGATAAGATAGAGATAAAGAAAGGTAAGCTGACTGCCTCAGAGAAAGTGAATAAGCTCCTGGGCAAGTTTGAGGGTGCGGAACAATACTTGAAGAATGTGGAAGCTCAATTAGATGAAGAGAAGAATAGGATCAGGGAGATCATAGAATTCCCGAAGACCGAGAGTTCCTTACATAAGATCTCTGGCGTAGGCGGTTGGTTCAAAGGGTTGATAGACAAAGTGTCAGAATGGTTGGACGATCTCATTTCAGCAGAAGGATTACTTGAAGACGCAGACGCTATTCTAGAGGGAGTGTAGAGGTGGATATAAAGTGTCCGTATTGCGGGAATGAAGATACGGGGGGATCCATCAAAGCGATATTTGTTATCCTTATGGAATGAGAATAGAGTGTCACGAGTGTAAACAAATAATTGAATTCCCCAGGAGGAATGTAGAATGAAATGCACTTACTGTGGCGAAGAGAAAGAATTTGAACAGAAGATGGAAATGAGTATAAAGAGCTCCCAGGGTGAGAGCGTGTGTGTAGGTGGGGAGTGTAAGAAGTGTGGCGTGTCCAACTTTGAATGGAAGTGTGTGGAAGCCCATTGTGAGATTAAAGATGTGACACCAGTAGGACAAGTAGTAGAGTTAAAGTGAGGAGGCCATATGGCTTGGAAGTGTGCCAGGTGCGGGAATACCGGGAGTCCGAATCCTCCGGGAGTAATGGGGCTGACTTTGATAGATCATTGTATTTTATGTAAGACAGAGGCAGACGACAAATGGATCAGGAAAGTGATTAAGGTAAAAGGTGATCGCCAAACAATCGCCAAGAACGCCAAGACTGTAAGGAAGAGGAGAAAGGTTAAATGATCAACTGGAAACGTGAGGCTATAGTGCTGCGGCACAGCAAGCCAGTATCATATGAATTAAAGCCCAGGACCTTTGAGGGCAAGACGGATCCCAGTAAGAATGGGGATCCGTTGACCAGTAAGTATATGACTTCCTATAAATATTGGATGAAGGTATATTACGAAGAGGGTGAGCCGACAACCCACACATTCCCAGGGAAGCAAGACGCTCTGGCTTATTATAAAGAACTGGCTGACAAGGCTGGGCAAATAATGTAAGACTAATGGAGGCTCTACAATGATTAAGTGGGAACGGGAAGCTAAGACCCCCGCAGGCTTTGAGAAGGTAGTTAAAGAGTTAAAGAAGAACCCGGATGTTGACAATCCATACGCTATCGCCTGGAGTATGAAAAATCGAGGCATTAAGCCTAAGGCTATGAACAAACCTATTAGCGAAGGCGATATGACCGGGCTGACTAGCATGAGTGCTAAGGGTGATAAGGGTGAGGCTGAGTTTGAGGTAGAGAAGGAAAAGGAAGGTATAGAAATTGAAGTGGCAATGGTTGTAGAATCCAAAGAGGCAGCCTCTGCCAAGTTAGAAGAGATTGCCAAACAGATCGGTGATGGTTATGTACAAGGGACATTCTTTGAGGGAGAGTGGGAATTGAACAAGGAAGAAGCTGGGGCTGCGGAAGTGGAACCTGAGAAGAAAGATGAGGAGCCGATCCAGGAAGAGGGTAGCTACTAATGGTCAACTGGTTGCGGGAAGCGGGTACCTTTAAGTATTATGAAGAAATGAATGACCTGATGCGGAAGGCCTTTGCCAAAGAGATTGCGGCGGGCCAGGATGTTTCCCTGCAGGCGGATATTATGGGAGATGACTATAGAGTGATGGTTGATTTCAAGGAAGCCATTGTAGGAACATATGAAGTGGTGAAAGTTAAACTAGAAGCGAAATTGAAAGAATAACTGGAGGCTTTATGGCAAAAGGATTTGGCAATTACAAGGTGATCTTTGCGAACAGAACGGAAACGATTGCGGACATAATGGGGAGTGAGCCGCTCAGCCCGGGAGAGATGAACAAGAAGTTGTGGGCGTACATCAAGGCGAATGCGTTGTCAAACAAGCCAACGCCAGCAGCTAAACCTGAGGTGGCATAATGCAGAATGATTTGTTTATGGATAGGGGAGAAGGACCGATAGTAGACAAAGGGGATGGGGCGATATGAGTATCTTTAGACCTAAGAACCATTGCTGTTATCCCCACAAAGGGGACTGTAAGTTTGAGGATCTCCCTCCAGAGTTAAAGGAATTGTTGGAACCTAAGGAAGATAAGATAAAGAGTGATAGTCTAATAAGGCCGCATACTCCGGAACAATTAATGTATCTTAAAGGAGTTGGCCGGGAGAGATAATGGATAGAGGA